>Ga0207828_100038_pt1 | contig 263644 bp, 251 predicted proteins | sample TtaePargueraPR_11_FD_187276 | JGI IMG/M metagenome (GOLD analysis project Ga0207828, IMG submission 187276) | Aerobic enrichment media microbial communities from Bioluminiscent Bay, La Parguera, Puerto Rico - Tt and P2 (3) (SPAdes) | ecosystem: Environmental > Aquatic > Marine > Unclassified ...
GGGGGGGGGGGGTTGTGTTGCTCGGTAATGTGGTGAGTGTTTCATCGCGCTGGAGAGAGCCCGCCGAGCTTGTGTTGGTGCTTTGCATGGCCTCGTTGCTGATCACTTGATGAGGTAGGGTTGATACCATTATCGTGTTTGAGATGGCTGACTGACTATTTGACAGTGTATTAGCTATCGTGCTTTTAAGCATTGCTGCAATCTGCGGATTGAGCGTTTCAACGTGATGAAGAGAGTCAGACGAGCCTGTGTTGGCAGTGAGTTGTTGATAAGCGGTCACGAGTAAGGCAGCTTCATGTTGGCTAATCTCTAACTGCTCTGCAATGTCTGCCATTGAAAAGCCTGGCTTATCTTTGGAAACTGTATTCCCAAAAATTAAAGAGAGTTGAACCATAAGGCTATCTTGTTTCGATAGCAAAGCCTCAGAAGCAGTTGAGATGTTCCGTAGCGTTATAGGGTTTTTTGCGCCATTGCTGACCTCTATAACATTTGCCATAGCTTCACTAACTAGATGAAAGTTAGGTTTGTTCGTTTGCAGATTAGGTGCCGTCACTGTTGATGGGATAGCTGTTTGGTCAACTAAAAGCTCAGTAGCTGAGAATAAGGAGGTTAGTCGCTGGTAGAGTGCCTCAATATATATCGATCTAGCGTTTTCAGTCGGTTGTAAATAGTCTGCAACGAGCGATGCGGCATCTTGTGAACTGAGCGATAGCTGGTCAGTTATGTCAATATTTTGCAAGAGAAAACTCTCGGAAGAGGTGAGTGTTTCTTGCAACTTCGGCCCCTGTAAGGCGCTAAACGCATCTGACTTGCTATCCGAGAAGTTATTGGCCGTTGTGTTGCTAAGTAGCACGGCAATTTGTTGATTGAGTGTTTCAGCATGCTTACGAGAACTATCTGCATCTGTGCCGGCAGCGAGTTGCTGATAAGCAGCGACTAACGCGGCAGCATCTTGTTGGCTGATCGCTAACTGTTCGGCAATATCAGCAATCGACACGGTCTCAGCCGTGACGTCGTGGGATCGAGTCGTTGCATCACTGAAGGCTGCGACCAGCGCAAGACGGCTGGAAATTTCGTCAAGCGCTGATGGTGAGGTCTCTCCGGTGCTGCTGAGCATGCCGGGCAGAGCGGCTAGCTGGTCGGCGCTGGGTTGCTCTGCGTTGTGTAGCTGCGCGAGCAGCGTCGCGAGCTCTTCTTGGTCGAGCTCAATGCCTAGTGACTCCAATAGCGAGGCGAACTCCTTCAGAGCAGCCGATGCCTGTGAGGCGGATGTCGCACCGGTAGCGAGTTCTTGCGGCAGGCGTGGCTGTCCTTCATTCGCCTGAAGCATGGCTTGGCGGAAAAGACCGTTGCTGGAGAGGCTTTGAGCCCCGGTTGCCTGTGAAGCCGACATGCCATTGCCTTGGCTAGGACTCGCAGAAAGTAACAGTTGAATATTCATGAATAGGCTTCCTGACGCGACGCTAAAGGGGTTTGTCAGACTGTTGGCGAGCCAGACGATTAGTGACCATGTCGTCGCTCGCTTTCTGCTCGTGACGCGCTTGTCGGCGGTGCTCTTCTAATAACCGGCGCGAGGCCAGTGTATCGTAAGAGGAGAGTTTGCGCTGCTCCTGTTGCCAGTGCTGTTGGCTTTGTTGCACGCGCTTTTGCTGCGCCGCTAGCGCCTGTCGGGCACGGCTAAGAGCAGCATCCAGTGACGCCAAGAACTGTTGATAATTGTACATGGTAGCGGGGTCGATGCCGTCACGCATGGCTTGCTGTAAACGCTCGGCGTACTCCGCCCGATAGCGATTGAGCGACTGTAGCTGCGCTTCGGTTTGCTGCTGAGTTTGGCGCTCTTGCGCCAGCAGTTTGCCGGCTTGGTCGCGTGCATCGCGGGCAAGGTCTGTCAGCATATCGAGCTGTTGATGACTCATTTAGCCTCCCACTACCGTGTGCAGGGCTTGGCGGGACTCCTCAAGCGGCGCACACTCCTCGATATTTTGTTGAAGAAATCGCTCTAGATCAGGAAAGCGATTGACGGCTTCGTCTAGCCGAGGGTCATGCCCAGGGCTGTAGGCTCCCACGCTGATCAAATCGCGGTTGCGTTGATAGCGTGAAAAGAGTTGTTTGAACGTTCGCGCTTTCTGCTGCTGTTCTTGCGTCACGATGGCAGTCATCGCACGACTGATAGACGCTTCTATGTCGATGGCAGGGTAGTGGCCTGCTTCGGCCAGTGTGCGTGATAACACGATATGGCCATCCAAGATCGCCCTGGCCGAATCGGCGATAGGGTCCTGCTGGTCATCTCCCTCGGTGAGTACGGTATAGAACGCCGTAATCGAGCCGCCGCCTCGCTCCGCATTTCCCGCCCGCTCGACCAAGCCAGGCAATTTGGCGAACACCGATGGCGGATACCCTTTCGTGGCGGGCGGTTCGCCGATGGCGAGCGCAATTTCCCGCTGAGCCATGGCATAGCGCGTTAGCGAGTCCATGATCAGCAACACGTTGCGCCCAGCGTCGCGGAACCCTTCGGCAATGCGCGTGGCGTAAGCGGCCCCCTGCAATCGTTGGAGGGGCGACGTGTCGGCAGGGGCGGCGACGACCACGGCGCGTCGACGGCCCTCTGGACCCAAAATATTGTCGATGAAATCCTGCACTTCGCGGCCACGCTCGCCGATCAAGCCAACCACGATCACATCGGCTTGGGTATAGCGTGCCATCATACCCAGCAGTACCGATTTACCGACGCCAGAGCCAGCGAATAGCCCCATGCGTTGGCCTCGGCCTACGCTAAGCAGTGCGTTGATGGCGCGGATACCAACATCGATCTGTGACTCTATGGGCGCTCGAGACAGTGGGTTGAGCGGTCGAGACTGCAGGGTCGTGCGGGGTGCCTCTTCGACGCTTTCACGGTCGTCGAGCGGGTTACCGTTACCATCGAGCACGCGCCCCAGCAGTTCGTCGCCGACTGGGAAGCGACGAGCACTATGCCCGTTGCCATCGACCAAGGGAGTCACCCGTGCGCCTGGCATCAAGCCAGAAATTTCTTCCAGCGGCATCAGGTAAAGCTTATCGCCCGAGAAGCCAACGACTTCGGCTTCGGCATGCTTATCACTGTCGTTCAGGCGGCCATCGGCGCCCGGAAGTTCGATTTGGCAGGCGCTGCCAACCGCCACACGTAACCCGACTACTTCGATCACCATGCCCGTTGCGCGCACCACGCGACCGCTGGTGCGGTAATACGGTAGCCTTCCCACGCGCTGAGTCGTGCGTTGGAGAGCTTTTTGCCATCGGTGCTGATGCGGGCAACGTAAATGGTTCATGGCATTATGCTCCCGATGATGGCGCGCTGTGGCGCTTACGGAGCTGAGCTTGGACGCTCTGCCAACGGCTTTCGAACGTGGCATCCAATTCGCCCTGGGCGCTGGTCAAGCGACAGCCGCCACGTGCCAGCTGGTCATCCGGCTGCAGCGTCCAACTGGCCGCTTCTAGCTCGCTGCCTAAGTGCTCAGCGACGAGTTCATGGTCAGCGGGGTTGAGCCATAGCCGTTGGCTGCCAACGAGCGGAGGCTCGGTGTGCAGCAGCTCTCGCACGATGGCGAGAATATGGTCGGGATGGTCTGCCAATGCCTCGCCTGCCAACTGCTTGCCGGTGATCAAAGCAAGCTCTACCAGGTCGTGAGCAATGGTGTCGTCAAGGCGCTCAAGAGCATCGGAGAACTGTTTAGCTAACGCCGCCAGAGGTGTCACGCTCTGGCGGATTTGTTCGTTGAGCTCTTGCGCGGCATGCTCGCGGCCTTCGCTAAGGCCTTGGGCATACCCCTCTTCATGTCCGCGCGCCAGCCCTGCCTGGTACCCCTCTTCTTCGGCGGCTTTGCGCAGTCGTTCGTAAATGTCTTTGCGCTCTTGCTCTTCACGTACCCGCGCTTCCTCTGCTGCGCGCCGTGCCGCCTCGACTTTTCGCTGGTGTTCGTTAGGCACTTTGCCATGGCTGTCGAATTGTGAGCGGCGGGTCGAGGTCAGCTCGTCCATTTGCCAACGTCGCCAATCTCCGTGACGGTCAAACTCGGGAGCATGCGTATTAGACATACTCGTCGTCTCCACCTGCTAGGACGATTTCACCTGAATCAGCCAGGCGGCGAACGATTTGTAGAATCGCTTTCTGCTCGGTTTCTACCTGGGAAACGCGAATGGGGCCACGGGCTTCCATGTCTTCGCGAACCAAGTCGGCAGCACGCTGGGACATGTTGCGCAGGAATTTGTCCACCAGCGCGTCTTGGGCTCCCTTGAGTGCCACCACCAAGGAGTTCGTCTCGACTTCTTGTAGCACCATCTGAATGGCACGGTTGTCCAGGTCCAGCAAGTTCTCGAACAGGAACATCTCGTCGATGATTTTCTGGGCAAGATCTTCGCTGTGCGAACGAACGGTCTCGATGGCCACTTCTTCCTGAGACGAATTCATCAGGTTGAGGATCTCGGCCGCCGTTCTTACGCCGCCCATTTTGCTACGCTTGAGGTTCTGGCCATCGAGCATACTGCTGAGCACCTCGGTGAGCTCCTGCAGAGCGGCAGGCTGAACGCCGCTGAACGTGGCAATCCGCAGGACGACATCGTTACGCAACTTCTCTTCGAACAGCTCGAGAATATCGGCCGCCTGATGACGGTCCAGGTGTACCAGGATGGTCGCAATGATCTGCGGGTGCTCGTCGCGGATAAGCTCCGATACCATGGATGCTTCCATCAGGTTCAGGGCATCGATACCCGAGTTTTCGCCCGTAGATTCGAGAATGTCCTCGATGAGGCTGGTGGCTCGCTCACTGCCCAGCGCCTTGGTCAGCACCGACCGAATGTGTTCGCTTGAGTTGAGGTTCAGGGCCACGAACTCTTCGGTCTCGCGATGGAAGGCTTCTAGCACGGCTTTCATGTCTTCATGGGAGACTTGGTGAAGCCGCGCCATTTCGGTACTGATCTCTTGCACTTCGCTGGCGCTGAGGAATTTGAACACCTCTGCAGCGCTGTCTTCATCCAGCGCCAGCAGGAGAATGGCGCTTTTACGAGCGCCGCTCATTTCGGCAATGCTAGTCATTGGCGTTCATCCAACTGCGAATGATCATCGCGACCATACGGGGGTCTTCCTGAGCCATCTCTCGCAGATCGTTAAGGTTGTGTTCGTAGAGCGACGTTTTGCGACGGCGCTTGGGCTTGCTGCTGTAGGTGTCTTCCTCGTCGCCATCACTCTCACTCTCCTGCTCGTCCTCTTCATCTCCTATGCGTGTACTCAGCGTTCCTCCAGGCATGGCAGCCGCCATCACCGGAGGTTGCGTGTAGCGCTTGATCAGCGGGCGCAAAATCAGCCAATAGAGTAGCAAGGCGGCAATAGCGACAAGAAGGTAGCGGCCCAGCGTCGTCGCCATGGCGATGTTGTCGGGGTGCTGCCACCACACCGGTTCGATGCGAGTCTCGTCATCGGCGGCAAAGGGCGTATTCACGACTTCGACTTGGTCGCCTCGTAGCTCAGAGAATCCCATGGCCTGCTGAACAAGGCGTTCGATCTGGGCGATCTCCTCGGCGCTGAGAGCCACCTGTTCTACCTCGCCCTCTTCATTGGTCACGCGACGGAAATTGACAACGACCGCTGCAGAGAGCCTTTGGACTTGGCCTAGGCGATGCTGAACGTGCTCGATGCTGCGGTCGACTTCGTAATTCACCACGTCTTCTTGACGCAGGTTGCGCAGCGCACCGGGCTCGGCATCGTCGTTCCCATCGCCCTCTTCTGCATCTGGCTGATTGATGGGGGAGGGAGCGACACCTGGCGGAGTATTGCTGAGCGCGCCAGGAATGCCGGTCGCTAACGGGTCTTCGCCATCGTACGACAGGCTCAGCTGGCGACTGCGTACGGCGGACTCGTTAGGTGCTTGGTTGGGGCTATAGCGCTCGGAGGTTTGCTCACGACGCGAAAAATCGATTTGAGCCGCTACCTGGGCGCGTACATTGTCGCTGCCCATGATAGGCGACAGGATGTTTTCGATCCGCTGCTGGTAAGAGCGTTCGACTTCCGTGATATAGGCCAGCTGAGTGCCGTCTAGATCGTTGCCTTGGGCGCTGTTGGCTGTCAGTAGACGCCCGTTTTGATCGACGACGGTGACGTCCTCAATGGCGAGTTCGGGCACGCTGCTGGACACCATGTGGACGATGGCGCTCACCTGACCCTCACCCAGTACCCGCCCAGGTAACAGAGTGAGCACGACGGATGCCTTGGCAGGCTCCCGGTCGCGGATGAAGACCGACGGCTTCGCCATGGAAAGATGCACTCGGACGCGTTCGACGGGCCCCAGCGACTCGATGGACCGGGCAAGCTCACCTTCCAGTCCACGTTGGAAGTTGACCTGCTCAGCAAACTGGCTAATACCGAACGCCTGCGTTTCCATGAGCTCTAGACCCAGGTTACCCCCTTGCGGTAGACCCTGTTCGGCCAGTTGAAGGCGCAGGGTGTGCACTTGGTCGCTGGGTACCAGCAGGGCTTGGCCACCCTGGCTGAACTGATAGGGAACGCCACGGGTATCTAGCTCTGTAATGATTCGGCCGCCGTCAGCTTCGCTGAGGTTGCTATAAAGCACCCGGTAGTCGGGACTGCTGGCCCACATGAATAGGGCGGCCACAATTGCGATAGACGCAGCAGCGGCCACCAAAACGACCACAAGCGGATTGCCGCGCAACTGCTTCATAGTGCGCTCAAAAACCGATGGGCTGTTGGTGTCGTTCTCTGCAGCCCCACTACGCGGAGGGCTTTGTGTCGTGCTGTTTTGACGGCCTGCCGTCGCACCCGTTTCGCTCATGCGTCCCTCCAGATGGGAAGGCAAAACGGGGGTCGACCAAGGCGCATCACCAAAGAAGGCATAGGCTATATCCGTCAATCGCGGTTATCCGCTGAAAGAATGAAGCGGAATTGTGATGGACGCCATTATCCTGGGGGGCGTCAACCATAAATGAACGAAAAGCTTGGCTTTTCACACGCATTTGTACGTATGAGGCTTTTCGTACCGATGGTAGGCTTGCGGCATTAAATGGCCACCCGCAAATTGAGGCAAGTGTATGAGTTCACCTTCCATACAGTCTGCGCTGCAGCAGATGCAAGGGCTCGCCGCCCAGGCGGCTCAGCCGATCAAGGGCGAGCAGCTAACGACGTCGGTTGGGCAGTCGGGCTTTGGTAGTGAGCTGCAGGCTTCTATTCAGCGTATCAATCGTTTACAGCAGTCGGCCAACGCGAAAGCGATGGCGTTTCAGGCCGGTGAGCCGAACGTCGAACTGAACGATGTCATGGTCGATATGCAGAAAGCGAGCGTGGCCTTTCAAATGGGTATGCAAGTACGCAATCGTTTAGTGACCGCATACCGCGACGTTATGAATATGCAGGTGTAAGGCGTTTAGCTTAAGCCGAGAGGGTGGTCGGCTGACACGATGCCGACGCTCTTGGCCGTGCGCTGCTACCGTTACGCTTGTGAAGAGATAAGCTTGCCTTGCAGTTCCTCCAGGCGTTCGGCCATTTGTAATATCTCTTCTGCGGGGATTTGGCGTATCACATCACCCGTTTCTCGATCGATCACTCGGGTGATGATGCGCGATGAATCCTCACTGATGTCGAATTCAAGCCCACGAGGGCGCATGACATCGTTGATGCGCTGGATAGGTTCCACCAGCTCTTCTCTGGTCGCGGGTTGAGTGTCTGAGGGTGCTGGCTGGAGGGGGGTAGGCGTGATCGCAATGAGGCTGGAATCATTGCGTGAGCGCTCCTGCGGCAGTGCGGCGACGAGTGATGAGGCGATTGAATCAACGATGAATGGGCCCATATACAACGTTCCTCCCTAAGCGAAGCCAGTCATGGCTAGGTAGCGTAACCGAGTAAAGGCGTGAGGCCGTTTACCGTTCGGTGATGAGCCTCTTCACAAGTCTATCGGCATGTTTGCCATCAACTTTATAGTTTTTACTATAGACGAAAAGAAAGTGTTATTAGCCCTATGGCGGGCATACGGCTCAATGAAAGCTTCTGTTATGCTTTGTTACTTTGTGATGGGTGTTAATACATAACGCGTTGGGGAAAGTGAGGCACGCATGGAAGTCCAGCAAGATGAGTACGAGAGCGTCACTAGCGCGTCGGCCATAAGCTCTCTATTAAACACCATGATCGAGAGTGGCGGCGTGTCTCTTTGCTTGGCAGCCCCTGATGCGAGTCCAGAGCCTATTGTGTTGATGGAGCAGCATGAGGGCGACACGCTCGTCATGGATCTCTCCTCCGTCGACTACTTGCTGGGCCGCTTGCAGCAAGGAGAGCAGTTTTTCTTGCGTGGTCAATCCCAGGGTAAAGTAGTGAGAACGCCGCTTCTCTCGTTGACCGAAACCCGCCGTTCTGGCGGTCGTTTTTTATGTTGCAGTGATTATCCTGCCTCAGTCGACGTTTTGCAGCGTCGTGAGTCCTATCGTGCCGAACTGCGCATGGGTATGGTGGTGGCGGCGACCGTCTTTGGGGATGGGGATGAAAGTGTGCTGGGCGAGCTGCGCGACCTGTCGCAAGATGGTTGCCAGCTTGAGTTGCCGTTGGCCGCTAGTGGCGTGCTGGCAGAGACCGATGCGCCGCTGAAGATTGCGTTGACTTTCCCTAATGGCACTTACTTCGAGGTTCACGCGGTTGCGCGGCACCAAAAAACCGACCCTGAGCGTCACTTATTGCGCGTTGGCTTCCGTTTTACAGGCTGCACGTCCGAACAAGAGCGCCAGATTTGGTACTTCGTCTGCGAGATCGAGCGCGAAGCGTCGCGTTATAAAAAAGAAGCCCAAGAAGAGCGTCAGCCGTCGCCCCTTTTCGAGCAGCCTAGTCGTCGTGCGCCGGATACCGAGCACGTGGGAAGACGAGATATTCGTCGCTACGCGACACCAATGGCGCGGCGCTTGGTCAAAGTGGCGGCGTTTTTGGATGCCCAGTTGCTGCTGCTTCAGCAGGGGAGCGACATCGATTCACGCCAGCTTTCACGCAATGCCGACCGTTTGTTGATGCTGCACGAAGAGGATCGTGAAGGGCTATTGTTTGCTTCTCGCTGTCTTTCATTGGAGCCGCTGCTGGTGCGCCACGGTATCGCCGTGGCGGTGCATCTACTGGACTTGGTAGGCAATAACATGCCCCGGGAAGTGCGTAAGGCCATCGTGGCAAGTGGATTGGTTCACGACCTTGGTAAAGCGTTGATACCTCAGGTAGTGTTCAAGGCGCCTAGCTTTGAGGCGACCCATCGTCGCGCGCTCAGTGAGCACGTGTCGCTACTATTGGCGCGTCTACATACCTGCCAGTGGCTCTCTGCCACCGTGGCGCAAGCCGTCATTGGTGGTATTAATGAGCGGCTGGATGGTAGCGGTTATCCAGAAGGGTTGACCGGTGAGGACATCAACGAGTTGGCAAAAGCGAGTGCGGTCGTCGATGTGGTAGAAGCCATGCGGCGCGACCGTGCGGATCGCCCAGGGCGCACCGCTCAGCAGATCTACCGACACCTCCTTGCGCATCCGCATCAGTTCGACCCGCGCTGGATCAAGCGTTACATCGAGCATTTCAAAACGCTACCGGTGGGTTCTTTGGCGCTCTTTTCGAGCGAACAGTTGGCCTGGGTACTACGTCTCGATGACAGTGGTTCGCCGCTAGAGGTCGTGTTGACGCAGCAGCCAGAGCCACCCATGCGTGACAATTTGGGTGCGGTCATTCGAGGCGACGTCTTGGAGCGACTGGGTAAACCCATCCGTGAAGTAGCCGTCTCGACATAGGTGTCCCGCGCAGGGTGGCAAAATTAAAACGCCATTATGCTTAAAGTCCGCGACGCCCGCGCCGATATATTGAATAGCTGAGCAAGCATGCTCAACCACTCAGTTGAAACAGACGTTCGCTGCGAAGTAACGGCTGTCGTTTTACCTCATACAGGAGTGCCCGCCAATGACTTACACTCGCGGTGGCGCCGCTAATGGACGTGGTGCAAGTGCGTATGCCCGTGTCGGCGTTGAAAGTGGTGTGATGTCTGCTGACCCGCATCAACTGATCGTGATGCTTTTTGACGGTGCTCAGGCAGCCATCCGTGCAGCACGTATTCATATGCAAGCTGGTAATCGGGCCGAAAAAGGGCGCTCGATTTCCAAGGCTCTCGACATTATCAATAACGGCCTGGCGGCGGCCCTTGATCAAGAGAAAGGTGGCGTTATTGCCGAGCGGCTTGCGTCACTGTACGACTATATCGCTCGCTTGCTGTTGGCGGCTAACTTACGTAACGACGAAGAAAGCCTCAATCAAGCCGAGCGTTTACTTGAAGATATCGCTTCCGCATGGCGTGAAATCGGTCAACAGCAGAGTGCATGAGGCAAGCATGGCAGCTTCCGAAACAGCCCATCGTCATTCGCAACAGGCACTCTTGGATGCTTATTCAAAGCTGCTGGTGCGCGTTCACCATATGCATGAGCTGGCGAACGCAGAGCAGTGGGCAGAACTGATCGAACAGCGCAGTAATTACGTGGTGCTGGTTGAAGAGCTGCGTGAATTAGATGTCACGGTCGTGCTTGATGCGCAGGGTAAGCAGCGCAAGTCTGAACTGCTAGAGCAAATTCTGGAGCATGACGTTGAGATTCGTCGCCGCTTGGTTGCCCGGCGTGATGAGCTTGGCAAGTTGATCGGTGTCACCCAGCGTCAGCGGGATTTGCACCGCGCTTATGCGCCCCAGCAGGGGGCCTACGACGCTTACGAGAGCGATCCCTCTCGCGATAAGGGGGCGTCGTGAGTGGCATTACGCCGCTTATCGACACCCTGTTGCATCAGGTGCTTGGCCGCCAAGCCGAGGTGTCCACACAGCGTGCTTTGAATGCGCCCGTTCAACCGGTATATGCCGGAGACGGACCAAGAGCGTTACAGGGTGATGCTGGGCTGGATGGCCGCCCACTCGCACCGCTATTGGGTGATCTAAAGCGCTTGCCAGGCTCGCCCGATGGGTTTCGACAAGCGCCACCGGGCGCGCTGCCCACGGGGGCTCCTAGCTCCACGCAAACGCATTTCAGTCCGGCGGCGCGCACTATCGCCGATGTGTTGCTGCGTTTTCCTGCTCCTCCCACCGTGCTACGTCCACAAGCGCCGCTAATGACAACGCAGGAGACGCCCTCGGCAACGGTATTGGCTAACCGATTAGAGGCGAGTATTCGAGACAGCGGTCTCTTTTACGAATCCCACCTTAAGCGCTGGTTTCAAGGTGAGGCTCCCCGTCAACAGCTGATGCGTGAACCACAAATGCAGCCTGGTCCTCGCCCTGCCGCCATCTTCGTGCCTAACGCTACATCGGCAGTGCTGAATACCACCTCCACGGCTCCTGCGTCGGCGCTATTGGCGAGCTCGGCGCCTTTAGCCATTTTGCCTAATACATCGCTGACCCCGGCAGCGGACGGTCAGCTACTGCTAGAGCGTCCCGCCCTGTTGCCGCCCAGCCCCAGCGCTACGCCACCTCCCTTGACGGTCAGTCGAGAGCTGCCTCAGGTGCCCGTGGCCTTGCCAGTGAGCAGCGAATGGGACGTGTCGAGTCGAGGAGGGCCCAAGGAGATCGTTCACGAGAGCTTGCAAGGGCTCGTGCGTCAGCAATTGGAGATGATGGTAACGCCGACGCTGCGCTGGGAAGGTGATGTCTGGGCGGGGATTTTTATGGCGCTCTTGATCCATCTGCCCGGTCGCGACGGGCAAAAAGGCGCGGGGGGGGACGAGGGTGAGGCAGACGAGGGGTGGCGGTCGGAAATGCAGCTCGATGTCCCTAATCTCGGACGCTTTAGCATTGCGCTGTCACTTTATCAGGGAACTCTAACGATCGATTTGACGGCCGATAATGTGACGACTCAACAGCGCCTAGAAGAGGGCGTTGGCGCGTTGGAGCAGCGGTTAAGTGCCTTCGATTTCCGTAAAGTTCGTGTCATGGTGAGACATGTAACATTGGAGAGCGATGATGGCGATCGCGGATGATCGACGCCGCCAAGCCGTCGCGCTGGCCTATCAAGAGGGAGAGCGGGCTCCACGTGTCGTGGCAAAAGGATACGGGGAGCTTGCAGAGCGGATTATGGCGGAAGCGCAGCGCCAGGGTATCTACGTACACGATGCCCCAGAATTGGTAGCGCTATTAATGCAGTTAGACTTAGATGCAGAGATACCTGCCAGCTTGTATCAGGTCGTCGCTGAGCTGCTCGTCTGGGTCTTTGAGCTATCGGACAGTGGGCTGACTCAGCGTGAAAGGCTCAAGTAGCCAATGCAAGCGTTGTATGCAACCATGATACTGGGAACAAAAGTCATCAATGGCGCCAGTATAACGGTCACAATGTAGCGCCTGTGTCGTTCGATGGGACACTATGAGTCAAACAAGCTTTCTCGATGAAATTCAAGAGATCAACTTAGCGTATCTATTACTTGCGCAGCGGCTGTTGAGCGAAGATCGTGAGGCAGCGATGTTTCGCCTAAAAATCGATGGTGAGCTCGCCGACCTTTTGATATCGCTCAATGCGTGGCAATTGACCAAGCTGGCGCGGAGCAACCAGTTGGTCTGCCGGTTCAGCCACTCGAGTGGACAGCGGCTGCGCGACATTCTTGAGAACCCTAGGGATCAAGGGCTGTCGGGGCTGCATGCGTCACTGCTATCTGCCTGTGAGCCGATGAGATCGCTGACGTCAGGAGAGTCGAAGTGAGCCAGAAAAGCTTGGTTGATGAAATGCACCAAGTACAGCTGGCCATTGAGCTGATCGAATTAGGTGCACGTTTGCAGGTGTTGGAGACGGAGACGGAGCTGAGCCGTACCCGCTTGATCAAACTTTACAAAGAAGTGCGCGGAATGTCGCCGCCTAAGGGGATGCTGCCATTCTCTGCGGATTGGTTCGTCACTTGGCTGCCCAACGTGCACTCCTCGTTCTTCTACAACATTTATGTCGGGCTGCTGAAAGGCGCGGGCTGTGAGCGCATCGACGCCTTCGTTAAGGCTTATCGACTGTACGAAGAGCAGATTTCTTTGGAAGGTGTGGAGCCTGTGCTTGGGCTGACACGTGCTTGGACACTGGTGCGCTTTTTCGAAAGTGATCTTTTGCAGCTGACCACCTGTACACGTTGTGAAGGCCACTTCGTCGCCCATGCCCACAGCCCAACGCACGACTATGTCTGCGGTATTTGTCAGCCCCCTTCCCGGGCTGGCAAGACCCGTAAAGCATCGCGCTGAACGTATAAAATTGTCACACCTCTAGCGGCGTGGCGGTGAGTCAATAAACTACCTCTCTAACGCTTAGATAGCGGTAAAAGGCGGTGGTACTTTTTCATTAAACAGCGCATTCGTCTTAGTATGATGTTGCTAAGTAGCAGTTGGGATAGAGCGGTGCCTGCGTGGACAAGCCTGGGACCCTGCTCTGTTTGATAAAAAAACCGATATCGCAAGGACTCTGCTTGTGCTGATTCTTTTAGGTTATGTGGTCGTAATAGGGTGTGTGTTCGGCGGCTATGTACTGGCAGGGGGCAGCTTAGGTCCTCTTTACCAACCATTGGAGCTTTTGATCATTGGGGGGGCTGGCGTAGGTGCCTTTATCGCCGCCAACAACGGCAAAGCCATCAAGGCGTCGTTCAAAATTTTGCCCCGCCTAAAGCGCACCAAAAAGTACAATAAAGCGCTCTATATGGAGCTCATGGCGTTGCAGTACAAAATCCTCTCCAAAGTACGCCGTGAGGGGATGCTGGGCATCGAGCGCGATATCGACAATCCCCAAGAGAGCCCTCTTTTTCAAGAGCATCCTTCGGTGCTGGCAGACCCGCATATCATGAACTTCCTGACCGACTACTTACGACTAATGGTCAGTGGCGGCATGGAGCCCATGGAAATCGATGAGCTGATGCTGCATGAAATCGAAGTGTTTGAGCAGGAAGCCCATGTGCCCATCGATGCCATTGCGAAGGTCGGCGATGCGATGCCAGCCTTTGGTATCGTGGCGGCCGTAATGGGTGTCATTAAAGCACTTACCTACGCTGACGCCAGTCCCGAGCAGATGGGCGAAATGATTGCCCATGCGCTCGTGGGGACCTTCCTCGGTATTTTGATGGGCTACGGCTTTATCAGCCCGATCGCCAGCTATGCCGATCGCCAGGCGAAAGAAGCAGAAAAAATGCTGCAGTGCATTCGCGTAACACTGCTGGCGAGCTTGCACGGCTACGCCCCTCAGCTCGCCGTCGAATTTGGTCGTAAAGCCCTGCATACCGCTGAACGACCCAGCTTTACCGAACTGGAAGAGTACGTGCGCGACGCCAAAAAGGGCGGTAATGCATGAGTAAAGGTGGCGATAAGCGCCCGATTGTCATCAGGCGTAAGAAAGTGGTGCACGCCCACCATGGGGGAGCGTGGAAAATCGCGCTGGCGGATTTCATGACCGCACTAATGGCCCTCTTCTTGGTGATGTGGATTTTGAGTGTCTCCAGTGACGAAACCCGGAGGGGCGTTGCGGAGTACTTCAGCACCCCGCTCGTGACCGCCATTACCGGAGGAGATAGGTCGGGCAGTACACGCGTGATTCCTGGTGGAGGGCCTGACCCCACGCACAGCGACGGTGAGCGTGCGCGCATCGACGTACTACAGCAAACACGCCCAAGCGCTCAGGAAAGGCGTTTCTTCGATGATCTGCAAGAGCGTATCGAGCGCGCCATCGAGCGTGACCCGGAGCTGCGTGAGTTGCGCAACCAAATGCGCTTTGATTTGACCCGGGAAGGACTGCGCATTCAATTGCTGGACACCGAGCAGCGCCCGATGTTCGAGCTGGGTAGCGATCAAGTGGCGCCGTATATGCGCAGCCTATTGCGCACCATGGCACCGCTGTTGAACGAATTGCCGAACGACCTAAGCATCAGTGGGCACACTGACAGTGTTCCCTATGCGGGTGGTTACCGGGGTTACAGCAACTGGGAACTGTCCAATGACCGAGCCAATGCGTCGCGTCGCGAATTAGTGGCCGGTGGGCTTGACCCAGATCAACTTTTGCGCGTATCGGGCTTTGCGGACCGCGTACTGTTGTCTGACACTTCGCCCACGGATCCGATCAATCGTCGTATCGAGCTCGTCGTCTTGCTGCCTGAGATCGCTGAAGCCATTCGTAATCCAGGCATTCTATCGGCAGATGACACGCTGCCGGAGGGCAATGTGCCTGAGGCACTGCTCCCCGACCAAGCGTTGCCCGGCGACACGGCGCTCGATGAGCCAGTGCCAGCAGAACAAGTGCCACCCAATATGCCGCAGGTCGACGATGAACAGTAATCTCGGCTTGTCACAAAAAAATATGACGTTCACGTGGAGCGGTGCATGGATATAGCGGATTTTTTTGACACCTTTTTTGAAGAGGCGGAAGAGCTGCTGGCCGATATGGAGCAGCACTTACTGGAACTGGATGTCGATGATCCGGATAGCGAGCAGCTAAACGCTATCTTCCGAGCCGCCCACTCGATCAAAGGTGGCGCAGGGACCTTCGGTTTTAGCGTGCTCCAGAAAACCACGCATATTTTCGAAAACCTGCTGGATCATGCTCGCAAAGGCGAATTGACCCTGCGTGCCGAGCACGTGGATACCTTTTTAGAGGCCAAAGACATCATGCACGAGCAGCTCGATGCCTACCGCAACGAGGAAGAGCCTAACCAAGAAGCGTACGAGCGTATCTGCCAGACGTTACAGCAAATTGCCCTCGAAGAGATTGGCAAGACGCTCGATGCGCCCGCTGCGGCTCCGGCTCCGGCCCCCAAGAAAGAGGCACCTCAAGAGGAGAAAGAGACGGCGGCTGGCAGTGAGCAGTTACTCAAAGTGGCGCTTCTCAACGTTGGCGACAAAGACCGTGGGCTACTCGTCGAAGAGCTAGAGCAGTTAGGCGACATTCAATCACAGTCGGGCGATGAAAAACGCTACGAAGTCACCCTGAGCGGTGGTGTCAGTGCCGATGATATCGAAGCCGTCATGTGCTTCATTATCGAGCCTGACCAAATTGAAATCACGGCGTTGGGCGCAGCAGCCCCTGCTGCGGCGCCCGACGCGAAAGCGAAAGACGTCACGCCTGCCGCAGAAGCACCGGCCGTTGAAGCGAAGCCGGCTGCACCTGCGCTGAAAGAGCCTGCCAAAGCAACCGCCAGTAAATCGGCGAAGGCAGCGCCCAAAAAAGCGGCCGCAGAGTCATCCTCGATTCGTGTGTCGGTGGATAAGGTCGATCAGATCATCAACTTGGTAGGCGAGCTGATCATTACACAGTCGATGCTCGATCAAACGGTCAGTGACCTTGGCGACCAGTCGGTGGGCAATAGTTCCCTGCAAAATGGCATGAGCTTGTTGCAGCGTAACGCCCGCGACCTTCAAGAAGCGGTCATGTCGATTCGTATGATCCCCATGGAGTTCGTGTTCAGCCGCTTCCCACGAGTCGTGCGTGACACCGCAGGCAAGCTCGGTAAAGAGATCGAGCTGGTGACGGAAGGCAAATCCACCGAGCTGGATAAGAGCTTGGTCGAGCGCATCACCGACCCGCTGACGCACTTGGTGCGTAACAGCTTGGATCACGGTATCGAGATGCCCGACGAGCGCGAGGCGTTGGGTAAACCGCGTACCGGCAAACTGGTGCTTTCCGCCCGTCACCAGGGTGGCAATATTCTGATCGAAGTTCGCGACGACGGGGCCGGAATGGACCGGGATCGCCTGCTGGCCAAAGCTCGTGAAAACGGCCTCAACGTCTCGGATACCATGTCGGACGAGGACGTCTATCAACTGATCTTTGCGCCTGGTTTCTCCACGGCGAAAGAGGTGACCGATGTCTCCGGTCGTGGCGTGGGGATGGACGTGGTCAAGCGAAACATCCAAGGCATGGGTGGGCGCGTTGAAATTCAGTCCAAAAAAGGCGAAGGCACCAATACGCGGATCGTACTGCCACTAACGCTGGCCATTCTGGACGGTATGTCGATCAAAGTCGGCAACGAAACCTTTATTCTGCCCCTGTCTACCGTGCTGGAGTCGCTACAGCCTGCCAAGGGAGACATGTACGCCATGGCAGGGGACGATGTGGTGCTCAAAGTGCGCGATGAGTACCTCCCAGTCATTGCCATTCACGAAGTGCTGGATGTCGAAAACGCCATTACCGACCCGACCAAGAGTATTGCTGTCATCGTTCAGGGGGAAGGGCGTCGCTACGCCATGTTGGTGGATGAGCTCATCGGCCAGCAGCAGGTCGTGGTGAAGAACCTCGAAGACAATTATCGCAAAGTGCCCGGCGTATCAGCCGCTACCATCTTGGGAGATGGTAGCGTTGCGCTAATTCTCGATATCACTGGCTTACACCGTTTAAGCCGTGCCAAAAAAGAAGCAGGGAAAGTCGCTAACCAACCCCATCTCTCTTATTACAAGGAGGCTGAGCCGTCATGAGTCAAGCATCTAATGAGGCGGTGCTAGCCGCCGCCGAAGCGGAAAACCGTGAGTTTCTCGTATTCTCGCTGGGCGATGAAGAGTACGCCATCGATATTTTGAAGGTGCAGGAGATCCGCGGTTACGAAAACGTGACCCGTATCGCCAATGCGCCCGACTTTATTAAAGGGGTGACGAATCTGCGCGGCGTCATCGTGCCGATCGTGGACCTACGTATCAAGTTTCATCTGGATAACGTCGAGTACGGTGGCCAGACGGTCGTCATCGTCGTCAACGTCGCGGATCGTATCGTCGGCATCGTGGTCGACGGCGTATCCGACGTCATGACCCTGACGCCGGATCAAATCAAACCCGCGCCCGAATTTGGCGTTACGCTCTCCTCCGATTTCCTGAGCGGTCTCGGCAGCCTAGACGATCGGATGCTCGTCCTGGTCGATATCGACAAGCTGCTCACCAGCGAGGAAATGGCGCTGGTCGACAGCACCAGCCACCACTAAAGACCTACCGCAGGGCACAGGGAGTGTGCCCGCCTTAAGTCAATGAATACCCACTCTGGCGCCATGGATAGCGCTGGCCAGTATGGTTGTGTTTGGAGAAAAGCGTGTGACACAGCTAGTACGTCAACTGATGAGCAACATGACCGTTCGTCTAAGCTGGGGGCTCGTGTTGGCCACCTTCTCAGTATGGGTACTCATCGCCTGCGGTATTGGGCTTTATGCGTTGCATCATGGCGCGAACATCGTCCAAAGTGCCAGTGATCCACAAGCTCAGCAGTTGGCGTTCCAAGCCTTTGCCTCCCAGATTCGCTGGGTATTGATTGGTGTGGTCGTGATGACGTTACTCACGGTCGCGGTGGTGATATGGGGCGTGAGTGCCAACGTGCTGCGCCCCTTGGACCGGTTGGTAGGCTATTTCGAGCGGATGGCGCAAGGCGATCTCAGCCAGCAGATCCGCTCTCCCGGCAACAACGAGATTGGCAAGCTCTATACCGCCATGGCCCATATGCAGGGTTCCCTCTCTGAGACCGTTGGCGTCGTCAGGCGCAGTGGGACGACCATCTTCGAGCGCTCCCAACACATTGCCAGTGGGAACAACGACCTCTCTTCGCGCACCGAGCAGCAGGCTTCGTCCCTTGAAGAGACGGCATCGAGCATGGAGCAACTCGCGTCGACCGTTAGCCACAATGCCGACAATGCTCGGCAGGCAAGCCAGTTGGCTGGCGACGCGACGCTGACGGCACGGCGCAGCGGCGAAGAAGTGAGCCATATCGTCGACACCATGCAAGAGATCAGCGCCAGCTCCCATCAGGTCGCTGATATCATCACGTTGATCGATAACATCGCTTTTCAAACCAATATTTTGGCGCTGAACGCGTCGGTCGAGGCGGCCCGTGCCGGCGAGCACGGCAAAGGGTTTGCCGTCGTGGCTCAGGAGGTTCGTAGCCTGGCCAGCCGCAGTGCCAGTGCCGCCAAAGAGATTCGCACCTTGATCGATGCATCGCTGGGTAAAGTGGATGTGGGTACTCAGCGTGTCAATCAGGCAGGCCAGACCATGCAGGATTTGGTGGCCGCCGTCCAACGCGTCAGCGACATCATGGATGAGATTGCCTCTGCATCGGAAGAGCAGAGTAACGGTATCGGCCAAGTGAATCAGGCCGTTGCGCAAATGGACCAAGTCGTTCAGCAAAATGCGCAGTTGGTGCAGCAAGCCGCGCGGAGCGCCAACGAACTCGAGAGCGAGGCGGCGCGCCTGCGTGAGGCCGTCGAGCGTTTCCAAGTGGCGGGCGAGAGCCCAGCCCAGGCACCAACGCGAATGACCACCACGGCGACCATCGCCTCGGTGCCGACCCGCTCTGCCCAGCCGGTGGCGAAACCTCTTACCACCAGCCAAGACGAGTGGGAAGCCTTTTGACGCGACGGCATTTTCGCTAATCGCAAGGCTCCACACGCGCTACAACATCAATAACAAGGCAGCAAGATGCGTAATAACCAGCCAGTGACTCAACGGGAAGTTGAACTCAAACAAGACGATTTTTTGGTCTCGCGTACGGATTTGAAAGGGCGCATTACCTACGCCAACCCGGCGTTCATCGAGATCAGTGGCTATCGACACGACGAGCTAATTGGCGCGCCGCATAACCTGATTCGCCATCCGGACATGCCGCCACCCGCGTTTCATAACCTTTGGCAAACCGTCCAGGCGGGAGACACCTGGCGGGGGCTCGTGAAAAACCGCTGTAAAAACGGCGACCACTATTGGGTCGACGCTAGCGTGACCCCGATCGTAGAAAATGACCAAGTGATTGGTTACACCTCGGTACGCGTGCAAGCAACCCGAGACGCCATTGCGCAAGCCGAGCAGCGCTACGCGGAAATGCGCGAAGGGCGCAATAAACGTCTCTACCTCGATAAAGGTCGCTTACGTCAAAAAGGGGGTTGGCAGCGTCTCAAACGCATCCGGCTCGACACCATTCGTGCCAAGCTGATCGGCATGGTCGTCGTCGCAGGGGCGCTGCTCATGGCTAGCGGCGGCTTAGGCCTTTATGGTTTGAACGTAGCGGGTGAGCGGCTAGGCGAGCTAAACGACGACGGACTCAGGGACGTCATTCGTTTGCAGCAGATCGACCAAACCATTGCCCAGACGCGTCAGTCGATGATCGAACCCGAGCGGATGGAACTGATCAATCAACGTTTTGAGATGGGCGAGGCCGTTGCCGACAACGCGGCTGAAGTGGCCAGCGTGTGGGAGGCGTTCTATGGTCGAGAGGTGAACGCAACTCCTCTGGCCGAGTCGTTCAACGAACAGCTTCAGGCCTTCCTGACGAATGGGATGAATCAAGCGGCGAGCGTGCTTCAGGCTGAAGAGACCTATCAAGCCTTTACCGGCTTGGATGCCGTGATCAGTGTGATGAACGAGGATGGGCGGGCCTTGTCGGGCATGGTCAATGAGCTGATTGCACAGAAGCAGGCAGCCGCCGAAGCCATGGCGGCAGATGCCGAGCGTGGCCAAGCGACCATGTTGACGGCTCAGGCAGCGATGCTGGGTGTTGGGCTGTTGCTGCTGGTGCTCATCAGCGTCGTAACGCTGCGCTCGATTATTACGCCGCTAAAGCGTGCCTCGCGTTTCACGCTGCAAATTGCCGGTGGCAACCTAGCGGCTCGCGTACCGCCCAAGCGGCGTGATGAGATAGGTCAATTAATGGACTCGCTGAACACCATGCGCAAAAGCTTGAGCAGCATCATCCGCGATGTGAAAGATGGCATCGACGTGGTGACGCCTGCCGCCAAGAATATCGCCAGTGGCAACGAGGCGCTCTCATCGCGCACCGAACAGCAGGCCGCGTCGCTACAGCAAACCGCCTCGAGCATGGAGGAGATGACCACGACGGTGCGTCAAAACAGTGATAATGCTCAAGAAGCGCGTCGTCTGGCCGATAATAATGCAACAAGAGTGACACAAACCGGTGAATTGATGACGCAACTGGTCGCCAATATGCAGCGGATTACCCAAAGCTCCCAAAAAATGACCGAGATCATCAACGTCATCGACTCGATCGCATTTCAGACCAATATCTTGGCGCTGAATGCGTCGGTCGAGGCTGCTCGGGCAGGTGAGCATGGCCGTGGGTTCGCCGTGGTGGCCGAAGAGGTGCGCAAGTTGGCCGGGCGCAGTGCTGGCGCATCGCAAGAGATTCGTGCGTTGATCGATACCTCCAGTCAGCAGGTCAGTGCGGGAGCTGGACTCGTCGAGAAAGCCGAGGCGGCGATTAGCGAAGTTGCCGAAGCGGCGCGTAGCGTGACCCATATCATGCACGATATCTCGTCCGCCTCGGAGGAGCAGAGCAGCGGTATTGCGGAGGTCAATCAGGCCGTCGCAGAAATGGATCAAGCCACACAGCAAAACGCCGTGCGCGTGCAAGAAACGGCACAAGCGGCCATGGCATTAGAGCAGCAGGCAAGTCTGCTGGCGCTATCGGTAGAAGCATTCCGGCTAACCAGTCAGGGACCATTGACGCCGCCAGCCGTTTCCACGGGCGCCACCGTTTTACCGAACGTCAAGGCATCACCTGCAACAGCGCAGATCAGCAGTGCCACAGCGCCGGTGCCGAGTCACAAGAAGCGGCAGATGGCCACTGTAGAGGAGTGGGAAGAGTTTTGACAGACCAACGCGAACGGGGTAGCGACGCTGGCCAATGGGCGTCCAGTGGACAGATCGAACGCGATCTGGTGCTGACCGATGCGGATTTTGCGCGTATTCGAGAGCTGATCTATCAGCGCGCAGGCATCGTTTTGGCCGAGCATAAGCGTGAAATGGTCTACAGCCGCTTGGCCAAGCGGCTGCGTCATCACGGCATGACGCGCTTTACCGACTACCTGTCGCGGCTGGAGCGTCAGCCCGACGCGAAAGAGTGGGAGGCGTTCACCAATGCACTGACGACTAATCTCACGGCATTTTTTCGTGAAGCTCACCACTTTCCACTGCTGGCCGAGCATATCAAGCACAAGCCTGATTCCGTCACCATCTGGTGTTCAGCGGCATCGACGGGAGAAGAGCCTTACTCCATCGCCATGACGCTGTTGGAAACGTTGGGGCCCAAGGCGTCGCAAGCCAAGGTCATCGCCACGGACATCGACACAGAAGCGTTGGCCAAAGCACGTAAGGGCATTTATCCCCAGGAGCAGGTGCGCAAACTCGATGAGTCGCGCGTCAAGCGGTTCTTTCAAAAGGGCACAGGCAACCATGTGGGGCTCGCCAGGGTGCGGCCGGAGGTCTCGGCGCTGGTCGAGTTCATGCCGCTCAACCTACTGGCGCCACAGTGGCCAGTAAAGGGGCCATTCGATGCGGTCTTTTGTCGTAATATTATGATTTATTTCGATAAAGATACGCAGGCTAAGATATTGAAGCGGTTCGCGCCGCTGATGAAGCCTGATGGCCTGCTCTTTGCCGGTCACTCCGAAAACTTCTCGTATATCAGCGATGCGTTTAAGTTGCGCGGGCAAACAGTCTACACCCTCGCGAAATAAGCGAATAAAAAATGCGCGTTGTGCTCGACCTTGGGATAGGGCTCGGACGAGCAACGCGGCAATGGCTATCGTAAGAGGAGGCGTGCTTTGAGCGCAGCCAAGATTAAAGTGTTGTGCGTCGATGACTCGGCGTTGATCCGTGATTTGCTGACAGAAATCATCAACTCTCAGCCCGACATGGAAGTCGTCGCCGTTGCGCCTGACCCCATCGCTGCCCGGGATCTGATCAAGCAGCATAACCCTGACGTGCTGACGTTGGATGTCGAGATGCCGCGCATGGACGGTCTCGACTTTCTCGAACGGCTGATGCGTTTGCGTCCCATGCCAGTTCTGATGGTGTCATCGTTGACGCAAAGTGGCTCTGAAATCACGTTACGAGCACTGGAGCTGGGCGCGTTGGATTTTGTCGCCAAGCCGAGCCTGGGTATTCGCAGCGGCATGATGGAGTACGCCAACGAGATTGCCGATAAACTCCGCGCTGCCGCACGCTCTCGACCGCGCCAAGCGCGTCACAAAAACACGCCGCCTCCGAGTCAGCTCAAAGCCCCCATGATGACCAGTGAAAAGCTGATCATCATTGGCGCCTCCACCGGCGGCACCGAAGCCATTCGTGCGGTGCTGGAGCCGCTGCCTGCCAATGCGCCAGCGATTCTGATCACTCAGCACATGCCAGGCGGCTTTACACGCTCTTTTGCCGAGCGTCTGGATCGTTTGTGCCGTATTACCGTTAAAGAGGCCACGGACGGTGAGCGCGTGCTGCCAGGGCACGCCTATATCGCGCCCGGCGACCAACATCTGGAGCTGGCCCGCAGCGGCGCTAACTACGTCGCACGGCTCAACGATGGGCCACCGGTCAACCGTCATCGCCCCTCCGTCGATGTGCTGTTTCACTCGGCGTCGAAGCACGCCGGTAAAAACGCCATTGGTGTGATTCTTACTGGGATGGGCAAGGACGGCGCGGCCGGTTTATTAGAGATGCGCCAGGCTGGCGCGCCCACCATCGCTCAGAACGAAGAGTCTTGCGTGGTCTTCGGCATGCCGCGTGAGGCGATTGCCGTTGGCGGAGCGGTCGAAGTGGTGGCGCTCGACGACATCCCGTCTCGACTGATGGCGCTAATCGCCGCTTCCGGTCGCGCGCAGCGGGTTTGACACCACGATATCGAACATCACCTGGATAGCTATTGACAAGGGAAACGACAACAATGAACCGCTTGCTGCGCAATCTCCGTATCCATACCGCCGTCGTCACGGCACTTGCCTGTTTGGTCACCCTTATTCTCGTGGTGGCCGGGCTGAGCATCATGGCCGATCGCAGTGCGCAGAGTAATCTTGCCACGCTCAATCAGATCGGCAACGAGCAGCTCAACGAGTTGAACCGTGCTGACTCGCTCCTCAATCAGGCCATGCTGGCGATGGAAACGGCGTCCAATCTATTGATGGTGGGTCGTACGCAGCAGTCCAATGAGCAGGTAGAGGTGGCAGCCAATCGGATCGAGCGGGCAGAAACGCGCTTCAATAATTTTGCGGCGGCACCCCGTGACCCCCAGGGTCAAGTGCTAGGGGAGGCCGTGGAGGACAATTTCCACACGGTGCTCGCGCTCGTCAAGCAGCAGCACGAAAGCTTCGCGTTCATGGATATCAATACCTTCAATCAGTTGCGGGGGGAGTTAGCCCAGCCGTTGGAAGCACTGGCAGCGAGTATTACGGCGTTCGTTCAGTATGGCTTCGAGCGTGTGGCGACGACCCGTGCCGATGCGGAGGCCCAGGGGGATGCTTTCACGTTGATCAATGCGCTCGCCGTGGGGCTGGCGCTGTTAGTCGCCCTGACGATCTATATGGGCTTGCGCCGTACGGTCATTGCACCGCTGAACGATGCCGTTCAGCGGCTGGACCGTATTGCTCAGGCAGATTTGACTCAGCCGTTGCCTGAAGCAGGCAAGAACGAAATTGGGCGCCTTTTTGCGGCCATGGCGACCATGCAGCAGAATCTCAGCACGACCGTGACGCGGGTACGTGAGGGCAGCCGAGAGATTCACCATAGTACGCGAGAAATCGCCAGCGGCAACGCCGATCTGTCGTCTCGCACCGAGCAGCAGGCCGCCTCGATCGAGCAAACGGCCGCCAGCATGGAGCAGATGACGGCCACGGTGAAACAGAATGCCGACAATGCTCGTCAGGCCAGCACGCTCGCAGCGGACGCCTCGACCACGGCAGAGCAGGGGGGCGAAGTGGTGCAGCAAGTGGTCGATACCATGCAGGGCATCTCGTCCAGCTCACAAAAGGTGGCCGATATTACCAGTGTGATCGATTCGATTGCTTTTCAGACCAATATCTTAGCGCTCAATGCGTCGGTCGAGGCGGCGCGTGCCGGTGAGCAGGGGCGCGGCTTTGCCGTCGTGGCAGGCGAAGTGCGCAACCTCGCTAGCCGCAGTGCCGATGCGGCAAAAGAGATTAAAACGCTGATCGAGGCGTCTGTTAGTCAAATCAACCAGGGCTCTTCTCTGGTAGAAAAGGCAGGACAAACGATGACCGATGTCGTCACGGCGGTGCGTCGTGTGACCGATATCATGGATGAGATCTCCGCCGCCTCTCAGGAGCAGAGTGACGGGATCGAGCAGGTGAGTCAGGCCGTTGGGCAGATGGATCAAGTGACACAGCAAAACGCGGCGCTAGTGCAACAAGCGTCTGCCGCTGCGGCGTCGCTGGAAGAGCAGGCGAATCGCTTGGAAGAAGCGGTGGCCATCTTTCAGGTGCTGAGCGACTCATCCGCGCGTAGCGCCCTGCCGGCACAGCATGCCGCTACCCAACGTGCACCGCACAAGCTGGCTCAGAACACATCGGCGGCTGCGGCTCCTGTTGCACCGCCGCGGCATCAAACGACGACCCAGGCCCACGATGAGTGGGAAGAGTTTTAACCCTGACTGAATTCACAGTCACCCAATACATGATGTTAGTGAGAGGATGACCCATGGCCGATAAGAACATGAGCTTCTTGGTAGTAGACGACTTTCCCACCATGCGCCGGATCGTCCGCAGCCTGTTGAAAGAGCTCGGGTTTACCAATGTAGATGAAGCCGAAGACGGTCAGGATGCGTTGAACAAGCTGCGCGCTGGCAACTTCGAATTCGTCGTGTCGGATTGGAACATGCCGAATCTCGATGGTTTGGAGATGCTCAAAGAAATTCGTCAGGACGATGCGTTGAAAGATCTGCCGGTTCTAATGGTGACGGCAGAGGCCAAAAAAGAGAACATCATTGCCGCCGCACAAGCGGGCGCCAATGGTTACGTCGTCAAGCCGTTCACAGCCGCCACCCTAGAAGAGAAGCTGAATAAAATCTTCGAGAAAATGGGTAAATGACGCGGCGGAGCCAAGGTGCTCGGTTAACGAGGAGACAACACAATGAGTCAGAATGAGCAGGGTGGTTCTGCCCAACTGTCCGAAGAAGCCGCTGAAGACCTGATCTTTCGTATTGGTAAGCTCACCCGCATGCTGCGTGACAACATGCGCGAACTTGGCTTGGACAAGGAGATCGAGAAGGCCGCCGAAGCGATTCCCGATGCCCGTGACCGACTGCACTATGTGGCAACGATGACCGAGCAGGCGGCGGACAAGGCGCTCAACGCCATCGATCGGGCGCAGCCGCTGCAAGACCAGCTCTCTGAGCGTGCCGAAGCCTTGGATAAACGCTGGGGTGAGTGGTTCGAAGCGCCCAAGGAACTGGATGACGCCAAGGCGCTAGTCAAAGAAACGCGGACCTACCTGAGCGATGTGCCGCAGATCACCGCAGCGACCAATAAAGAGCTGCTGGACATCATGATGGCTCAGGATTTCCAGGATCTCACGGGCCAAGTCATCAAAAAGATGATGGACGTGATTCGTGAGATCGAGCACCAGCTGGTTCAGGTACTGATCGACAACGTGCCGGGCGCAGAAGCGCGCGAAACGATGCAGCGCAAGGCGGAAGATCAGTGGAAAAACGAGAACGCGCGTCGCAATGAAGACCTTCTCAATGGGCCGCAGGTGAAAGCGAACGCCCCTGATATCGTCACCGGACAGGATCAGGTAGACGACTTATTGGACGAATTAGGCTTTTAATGCCGGGTTATTAGCATATTGTAAGCCTCTGCCTCTGGCAAAATAAGACCCCAGCTCAGCCGTCCTCAAGGGCGGCTGAGCTTATGGTGTGCCTTATTTTGGTCGACCGACCACTCGTCAGCCGGATGACAGCATGGCAGATAACGACAGCGATCAGGAAAAAACCGAAGAGGCCACGCCTCGACGCTTGGACAAAGCGCGGGAAGAGGGCCAGGTGCCTCGGTCCCGAGAGCTGACGACCTTCCTGATGCTGCTCGGGGGCGTGATAGGTCTATGGAGCATGGGGCAGATGCTCTATGACCAGCTTGGCATGGTGATGGAGCAGGCGTTCTTGTTCGAACGTCGCCAAGCCATGGAAACGACCTCGATGCTGGTCAACGCGCTGGACTTGGGGCAGCGAACGCTCATCGCGATGCTACCGCTCTTTCTGCTGCTCACGGTCATTGCGCTGGTAGCGCCCGCACTGTTGGGCGGCTGGCTCATTTCCTCCAAATCTCTCCAGCCCAAGTTCTCGAAGCTGAACCCGATCAAAGGGATCAAACGACTCTTTTCCACCCAAGCACTGGCCGAATTGGCAAAGGCTATCGCCAAGTCGGTACTGGTGGGAAGTGTGGCGTTCAGCTTTTTATATTTTAATATGGGGCGGTTTTTGGGACTGATGGATCAGCCCATTCAGCAGGCGCTGGTGAGCGCACTGAACATGGCCGCTCTGGCGGCTGGTCTCATCGTGTTGTCGCTGATCGTAGTGATTTTGATCGATGTGCCGTTCCAGCTATGGAACAACGCCAAGCAACTGCGTATGACCAAAGAAGAGGTCAAACAGGAGCACAAAGACTCCGAAGGCGACCCCCATGTCAAAGGGCGTATTCGCCAGCAGCAGCAAGCCATGGCGCGAGGTCGCATGATGAGTAAAGTCCCCGACGCCGATGTCATCATCACCAACCCAACGCATTACGCGGTGGCACTGGTATACCAGGAGGGGCGTATGGGGGCCCCTCGGCTGGTGGCCAAAGGCGCGGACGCCGTGGCCGCACGTATCCGTGAAATAGGTGAAGAGTCTGGCGTTCCGAGATTGGAAGCAGCGCCATTGGCGCGTGCCCTGTATCATCATGTCGACTTAGAGGCCGAAGTGCCTGCCGAACTGTATACCGCCGTGGCCGAGGTCATGGCCTGGGCCTATCGCCTGAAGCACGTTGCACAGCAAGGAGGCGAGGTGCCCCCCACTCCCGATAATTTACCGGTTCCCCCGGAAATGGACAGTCCCGGCCGTCGTGCCGGTGGCAATGAGGCGCAAACATGAAAGGCTTAAGCCAGTTGATCAATCAGCGACCCTGGATGAACGACGTGAGCATGAAGCTGCTTGCGGGCCCGCTGCTGATTTTAATGATTCTGGGCATGATGATTCTGCCCCTCCCGCCGTTCGCGCTGGATCTGCTGTTCACGTTCAACATTGCGTTGTCCATCATGGTGTTGCTGGTCAGCATGTTTGCCGAAAAGCCGCTGGACTTCGCCGCTTTTCCGGCCGTCCTGCTGTTCACGACGCTGCTTCGCCTCTCGCTCAACGTGGCCTCCACCCGCGTGGTATTGATGGAAGGCCACGAAGGCGGTGATGCGGCGGGCAAGGTCATTGAGGCGTTCGGCACCTTCCTCGTCGGCGGTAATTTTGCAGTGGGGCTAGTCGTCTTCCTCATCTTGGTCATCATCAACTTCATGGTCATCACCAAAGGTGCGGGGCGTATCGCCGAAGTGGGCGCTCGCTTCGTGCTCGACGCCATGCCTGGCAAGCAGATGGCCATCGACGCCGACTTGAATGCTGGGTTAATTGGCGAAGATGAAGCGAAAAAGCGTCGCGCCGAGGTAGCCCAGGAAGCCGACTTCTACGGCTCCATGGACGGTGCCAGTAAATTCGTTCGTGGTGACGCGGTGGCGGGTCTGGTCATCATGGTGGTCAACATCATTGGTGGCCTGCTGATTGGCATGATGCAGCACGATCTGGGCTTTGCCGATGCCGCGCGTACCTATACGCTGCTGACGATTGGCGATGGCTTGGTGGCTCAGATCCCGGCTCTGGTCATCTCGACGGCTGCAGGCGTCACCGTGTCTCGGGTAAATACCGAGCAGGACGTTGGTCAGCAGATGATCAGCCAGCTGTTCGTCAATCCTCAGGTCATGATTCTAGCGGCGATGGTCATGGGGTTGCTCGGCCTGGTGCCCGGCATGCCCAATTTCGTATTCTTGGTCTTCACCGCGCTGCTGGGCGGCTTGGCGTGGTATCTGATGCGTCGCAAAGAGCAGACCTTGGTCAAAGAGGAGATCGCCACGGCGCCACCGCCTCTTCAAGAGACGCCAGAAGCCAGTTGGGAAGACGTACAGCTGGTGGACACGCTGGGTCTGGAAGTGGGCCACCGTTTGATTCCGCTGGTAGATTCGCGGCAAAAAGGGGAGTTGCTGGGGCGCATTAAAAGCGTCCGTAAGAAATTCGCCCAGGAGGTGGGCTTTTTGCCCCCGGTGGTACACATTCGCGATAACTTAGAACTGCCGCCCAATACCTACGTGCTTTCCATGAAAGGCGCCGAAATCGGCCGTGCCGACGCGCAGCCCGGCAAATGGCTGGCCATCGACCCCGGCCAAGTGTCCGGTGAGCTACAAGGCACGCCAACGCAAGACCCAGCCTTTGGACTGCCTGCGGTATGGATCGATGGCAACCAGCGCGAGCACGCTCAGGTCTACGGCTATACGGTCGTGGATGCCAGCACGGTGATCGCCACCCATCTGAACCATCTGCTGCACCGTCACTCTCCCGAGATGCTGGGGCGGCAAGAAGTGCAAAAGCTGCTGGACAAACTGGGCGAAGACCAAAAATCGCTGGTCGAAGAGGTGGTGCCCAAAGCGATCTCTCTGACCGTGTTGCAGCGAATTTTGCAGAACCTGCTGGATGAAGACGTCTCGATTCGCGATATGCGCACGGTGTTGGACACCTTAGCTGAGTATGCGGGACAACAGAAAGACCCCAATGAGCTGACCGCTCTGGTGCGTATCGCGCTGGGTCGCGCGATTACCCAACAGTGGTTCGCTGGCCAGGAGACCCTGCACGTCATGGGACTGGACGCGCAGCTCGAACAAGTATTGATGCAGGCCATGAACGGTAACGGGGCCATGGAGCCGGGGCTGGCGGATACGTTGATGCATCAGGCACAGCAGGCGCTCGAGAAGCACGAAGGCAGTGGTGAAGCGCCCGTGCTGGTCGTTCAGCACTCGTTGCGCGCGGTGCTATCGCGCTTCCTGCGCCGCCGGATGCGCCACTTGGTGGTGATGTCCCAGGCAGAAATTCCCGACGACCGCACCCTGCGCGTGACCACCCTGGTCGGTGGCCGCTAAATTGGTAACAGGTGAACCATGAGCGTTAGACGTTTTGTCGGAGCCAATAGTCGCGATGTCATGCGCCAAGTGCGCGAAATACTGGGTGACGATGCCTTGATCGTCGCTAATCGCCGCACTGAAGGCGGCGTTGAAATTCTGGCCATGGCCGACGATGCGGTCGACCAGTTCGATCCGTCACCCGCAGAGCCTTCAGAAGTATCGCGAGACACCCCGGCGCCCGCCGCGGCTTTCTCACTGCCGACACAGCCAGATCCGCTGGAGGCAATGAGCGAGCGCCTGCTCCGAGAAATGCAGGACATGCGCGAGCTGCTCTCTCGCCGTCAGCCGATGGTGGAGTCGCCGCGCGGCACTCAAACGACGTATGAATATCTGCTAGCCATGCTGGTGCGGGTGGGCTTTAGCGCCGAACTCAGCCATGAGGTGCTCGAAGCGCTCCCCGAGGAGTTATTGACCAAGGAAGGCGGCCATGACGCTGCCAGCGCTTGGCTGCGCGAACAGCTCATAGCGCGGCTGAAGGTGCTGGCGCACGAAGATCGCTTTTTCGATCAAACCGGCATCGTGGCGCTGGTAGGGCCTACTGGGGTCGGTAAAACCACGACCACGGCCAAACTGGCGGCGCGTTTCGTCATGCGCCATGGCACTCGTCCGGTGGCGCTCGTGACCACTGATAGCTTCCGCATCGGTGCCCACGAGCAGTTACGTATCTACGCCCGACTGTTGGATACGCCGATGTACGCGCTCGACGCAGAACAGCCTATCGATGAGCTGGTCGGCCGACTGCAAGGCAAGCAATGGGTCATCATCGATACCGTTGGGATGAGCCAACGAGATCAGCGCGTGATCGAGCAGATTGCGCACTTGCAGGGCGGACAGTCGACAGTACGACTGGTGCTATTGCTCAATGCGGCCAGCCAGCCAGAGACCCTGGAAGAGGTGGTGTTGCGCTACCGTCAGGCAGCGCGGGCCGCAGGGGCCGAGCTCGACGACTGCATCATCACCAAGCAGGACGAGGCCGGGCGACTGGCGCCCGTTCTGGATATCGTAATGCGCCACGGCATGCGCGTACTGTTTGGATCACACGGCCAGCAGGTGCCGGAAGACATGGCCGTGGCCACGCCCTCTGGCCTGATCGACCAAGCGCTCTCGGCCAGTTCGAGCGCTTCGATGGATCAAGGCGGCCCGGCCAGCGCGCCGAGCCTGCCGCGCTGGTCGCGGGATGTGCTAGGCCAGGGGCGCCGGCTGACATCGGTACTGACTCGGCTGCGTCAACGGGTCGCCGATTTTCACCGTTTGGAGGCCGCCTGGGACATCGCTGCGCTGCCCAGCGTGGTGCAGGATCAGCGTTTAGACACGCTGCTGGCTGGCGCGGAAGCGACCCGCGATGCCATGGGCGTCGTATGGTCGCCCAGGCGCAACGAGCGCAACTGTGACTGGTCGATGCCGGACGTGGCGCTCGACGATCAAGGGGCATGGTTGGCACTGACGCGTTTGCAGCATCGCCAACCTGCTGGGTGGCAACCACGATTGGCGGGCTGCGCGGCAGACATCGCCGTTCATCTGCTGCCTACCCTGCCGGAGTCCGACGCGCTGGCATGGCTTAACGACCAGCGCTTGACCTGGGTCAGCGCCGTCAACGCCGGTCAGCGTGTACACTGCCAGGGCGAGCGTCATACCCTGCGCACGCTGTTTCAAGAGAGTACGCTCACCCACCGTGTTGCCATTCGTTTTCGTGGTCAACGCATGCAGCTGTCGACAGCCTACGTGGAGGCCCACGATGCCACCGGCAACGCGGTGCTGGCCTGGGTGGGCGACGTGTGCGATCCAGAAAGCAGCAAGCGTGTCGTGCGCCGCTACTGGCTAACTCCCGCGCGTCTAGGCAGCGACGTTGTATCGCTACTGGTCATTCAGTTACAGAGTGATGGGCTATCCGCGTTGACCAAGCGTGCCTGGCAGCAGCTAAAAGAGGCGGATGGCGGCGAGGTGAGCAGCGAGCTACGCCTGCTCATGGCCAGCGGCGCCGCCGCTGTAGCCAGTCACTTGGATTTGGCCGATGACGACGCGGTGCAAGCGTTGCGAGCCGACCTGTTGCGCCTGCTGGGCAGTCAGCGTAAACGCCGCGATACGGCGCTACTCGACGCCTTGGTGCACGTGTTGATGGCACGCGATGCCATTCGCCAGCTCGGTAGCGTCAGTCGCGAGGACCTGATATGAGCGGCCAGGATCAAGCGGCGGGCCTGCGGAAATGGGCCGATCTACAGCGTCAGCAGCGAGCCGCACAGGACGAACCACAAGATACCCATGCGTCCGCCGCTCCTGCCTCGCCGGTCAGTACTGAAGAGGCGGCGGTGCATACCCAAGACGCTCTGGCGCCCACTGTCGCTGCCGCCACTGAACCGGCGACGGTGACGCCACCGCGCCCTCAGAAACCGCTGGTGGTGATAGGGCTACCGCATACCGGCGCCGCACAAGTCGATAAAGTGCGTGGACGTTTGGGGCAGTGGTCGGCGTTGGGGCGTCAGTGGGCGGGCGACCCGCAGGATTGGCAGATTCAGGTCGTCATGGCCGATACGCCGTCGCTGGCCATGCTGGCGAAGGAGCATGCACGATGGGCGCTATGGGTCACTAGCGATGCCGATGGCTTTGCCAGCATGTACCGTGTGCTTCGAAAAGTGCGAGAGCATGGCGGTCCGCGACGCCTGCTGGCACTCCATGAACCGCACCTGCCGCGTCAGGGGCTGCTGGAGAACTTGCGTGACGCCGCCGCTTACTATTTGGATATCGAGCTTTTGTTGCTTGCACGTTGAGACAGATGATCGGCTTGCTGTCGTTAGCGACCTACGCCGAATAGAGGGCCCGCGTATGAGGCTATTTGCCCGACAGACGTTGATAAAAGCCGTAAAGTTGTTAACAGTGAAAAGGGTGAGCCCCTACGCAGCGATGCTGGCAACCATCATGTGGGTCGTTAGCGTCGAGGCGGCAACGGGTAGCTGGAGCCGAGACGTGCCTGGCGTGTTGGTCGCCATGAGCGACCGCACCAGTCAGAGCCAGGCCATTTCGCCACCAGCAGGCATCCCGCTGGGAGGAGCGACGCTAACGCGCGTGCAGTGGCGGTTCGAAACCCCACCGAGTCACCCCGTCAACGCTTGGTTGTGTCACCCTGAGCGCTGCGTGGCACTGTCGGGCATGCGCGGCAGTACCACTGCGCTGGAAGGCATGTTGGCAAATGCGCCGCTGCACTTTCGGTTTGCACTGTCGCCGGGCCAGCGGCCAGTGAGGGTGCAGGGGCTACAGGTGATAGTGAATTATCGGTAAAGGCCGTTCAGCCGCGAGGCACGAGGATGTATACAGCACAAGGCAGGATCAAACAAAGTGAGCTGTTGACCCAATACATGCCACTGGTGCGACGTCAGGCCTTAACGCTGCAGGTAAGATTGCCCGCAAGTATTGAGCTAGATGATCTGATCCAGGCAGGCATGGTGGGGCTATTAGAGGCGCTGGGACGCTTCGATGCTGCCCAGGGTGCCACGTTCGCGACGTTCGCCAGCCAGCGGATTCGCGGTGCCATGATGGACGAGCTGCGCACTCGCGACTGGCTGCCGCGCAGCGTACGTCGTTCGGCGCGGGCAGTGGACGATGCGGTACGCCGCTTGGAGCAGCAGTTGGGCCGCCCCCCTGAAGAGGGTGAAATTGCCCGCGAGCTGGAGATGCCCCTGAGCGAGTACCAGCAGCTGTTGAATGACACCAACAGTGGTCAACTGCTGCCGTTCGAAGAGCTGGTCGCCGATGGCGGTGAGCCGGCGGGTGACGATGCCCAGCATCGGCCGTTTGACCAATTGCTTGATGAGCAGCAGCGACACACCTTGATCGAGGCCATCGAGGCATTACCCGAGCGTGAAAAGCTGCTGATGGCGCTCTATTACCAAGAAGAGATGAACCTTAAAGAGGTCGGCGCGGTGCTGGGCGTCACCGAATCGCGGGTCTCCCAGCTACACAGTCAGGCGGTGAGCCGTCTGCGCGCGCGTTTACGCGATCACGATGAATCCTAATACCCACTCACCCTACTCGGCGAGGAGCCGTTGATGAACCCATCTACGTTGATCGGTATCTTTGCCAGCATGTTGCTGCTGGTAAGCGTGCTGTTCTTTACTGCAGAGTCGCCCGAAAGTTTTATCAATGTGCCGGGACTGGCCATCGTCATCACCGGTACGCTGGCGGCGACCTTCATCAGCTATCCGTTGAAAGAAGTGCTGCGAGTGGTGCGTTTGGTGGGCTTGGTGTTCCGCCGTGAGAATACCTATGTGCGGGACGACATCAACGAGCTGGTGTCCATGTCGCGGCTCTGGTTCAAAGGTGACGTGCGGGCCGTCGAACGGGAGCTCGAGCACACCCGCAACCCGTTTCTACGAACCGGTATTCAACTTGTGATCGCCAATACCAAAGAGGATGAGATTTTCGACATGCTGCGCTGGCGTATCGCCCGCTTGAAAGCCCGCGAACACGCCGAAGCGCAAATTTTTCGCACCATGGCGACCTACGCGCCCGCTTTCGGCATGATCGGCACGTTAGTGGGGCTGGTCAACATGCTCGAAGTCATGGATGCCGGAGACCTTCAGGTCATCGGCCCCCGCATGGCGGTAGCACTGCTGACCACCTTCTACGGTATCTTGCTGGCCAACCTCGTGTTCAAGCCCATTGCCGTCAAGCTGGAGCGGCGCACCGAGGAGCGGTTGATTACCATGAACATGGTGCTCGAAGGGATTTCATTGATCACCAAGCGCCGCTTGCCATCGTTCATTGAAGAGACGCTCAACTCCTTCGTAGCGAACTACCACGATGAGATCCGGGATGCCAACGTCAAACCCCGCCCCGACGTTGGCTCCGCATTGAAAGGGTAGCGCCATGCTTGACCGCGACTCACGGCATGCCCTGGAGCTGCCCGCTGCAGTGGGTGAGAGTGACGAGAGCTGGCTAACCAGCTACTTGGACGTACTCACACTGCTCATCACGCTGTTCGTTCTGCTGCTAGCCTTGGCGCCGCCGAGCGGCGGCGAAGGGCAGAGCCACGAGGCCCTGAGCGTCGCCAGCGCCGTGACCTCACTGCCGCTCGCTAGCTTGGCCACGGGTATTCAGCCACGCCATGAAGGGTTGCAACCTCATATGGCGGGACTCGACATTCCCGGTGTAAGCGTCTCGCAAGGTCAAGAGGGCGTGACGCTGCGCATCGACGACAGCCTTTTGTTTCCCAGCGGCAACGATGTGCTAACGCCCCAAGGGCAAGATGTGTTAGAACGACTCTCTTCCGTGCTGGCGACTTTCGATGGGCAAATCTCCGTTGAAGGTCATACCGATAACGTGCCTATCTCGACGCCGAGGTTTCCATCGAACTGGGAGCTCTCAGTAGGCCGTGCCATTGCGGTCGTGCGCCAATTAGAGCGGCAAGGCATTGCCATTTCACGTATGCGGGCGGTCGGTTATGCCGACACCCAACCCATGGAAAGTAACGCTACCTCGGAAGGGCGAGCAGCCAACCGGCGCGTTGAACTGCTGCTGAGGCAGCAGGTCGAGGGGTAAAGCACTATCTCGAGGCTATCTGCGTGTCGAAGCATCACTCGCTACTACAATCGTTTGGCGCCGTCATGGTGCTCGACGGTGAGAGTCGGCGCATTCAGGCGGTCAGTCGCAACCTAACCAAACTGCTGGGATTGGCAGACACCGAGCTCCGTGCGATTTCCCCCGCCACCGTGCTGGGCAAGCGGTTGAGCCAGCGATTGCGCCAAGAGCTGCATGGACGCCAGCGGTTAGCGAGCCCGCTGGCCTTCCGTCGGCTACATGACACTACGCGCCTGCAGGTTCACGCTTATCGCACGCATCGCCACGTGGTGGTCGAAATCGAGCCCCTCAGCCCGCTGGGCAAACGACGCCTGCTGGGGACCGTCAACGAGCGCTTGATGCGTCTAGCCGAAGCGACCCATCAAGAAGAACTGCTGGATTATTTAGTGACCGCCGTGCAACAGCTCACCGGTCATGATCGCGTCTCGGTCTGTCATTTCGACAGCGATTGGCACGGGCTGATCGTCGCCGAAGCGCAAGGCGGGCACCTGCCTGCGCTGCTGGGCCAACGCTTTCCTGCCAGTGACTTTCCGATCACGCTGCGCCGCACCTACGAGCGCCATCCGATCCGTTTGATTCATGACGCCAGCGCCCATGCAGAACCGCCGCTGCCGTGTACGCCAGAGGGCGAGAGCGTCGATTTGCGCCACTGCTTTTTACGTGCCCCCGCGCCGGAGCGTCAGCGCTACTTGCAACGGTTGGGCGTACGCGGTGCGATGAGCCTGGCCATGCAGGGCGACACCGGGCTGTGGGGCTTGCTGTTCTGCCACTCGGCAGCGCCTCATCCGGTGTCGCCGCCAGTCCGCGATGCCGTTCGCACCCTCGTCCAGATGGCGACCCAGCGGCTTTTGCTACTCAGGGCTCGACAAGAGGCCCGCTATCTTCAGCGCGTACAAGATAGTTTGGTGCTCTCGACGAATGCCCGTGTCGAGCCGCAAAGCCCCATCGAGTTGTTGTCAGCCCAAGCGGAGACATGGTGCTCGCTGTTTCGCGCCCACGGTGTTGCACTGTGGCTGAAAGGCAGCGTTTACGCGGACGGTCATACGCCCGACGCCGCAGTCGTCGCTCAGTTCGTCAAACGGCTCGACAAAGCGCATCGACACAGCGGGCCTTGGTGTACCCGTGGCGTGGCCAGCGAGCCCTTGACCGAATCCCTGAACATGCCAGACCAATGTGGCATTCTGGCCGTGCCGCTGCCCATGAGCGTGGCTCAGCGCGGCTGGCTGATCTTCTTTCGCCCCGAGCAGGTAGAAACGCTTTACTGGGCGATGCAACCGACCTCGGCACCGCTACCCCCGGTGATGGTGGCGCCGTCGGCGGCCTGGTGCGAAGAGGTAGTGGGCAAAAGCGAGGCGTGGCAGCGCGTCGAGCGCCTGGCGGTGATGGACCTGGGAGAAGACCTGACGCTGGCGATCTCCGCTTACGAGATCAGCACGCTGAACATGCATTTAGAGCGTGAGCGTAAGGCGCTTGCCGCTGCTAATCAGCGCTTGGAGCAGCTCGCCCACTTCGATCCGCTCACCCAGGTGTGGAACCGCTACCGTATCGAACAGGCCATCGATGCCGAACTGGTCGCGGCCAAACGGTACGGCGCTGCCTTTGCGCTGCTGCTATTCGATGTGGATCACTTCAAGCAGATCAACGATACCCACGGACACAGCGTGGGCGACGACGTGCTGGTATCGCTGGCGCGCCTGGTGGAAACCTCGCTACGTGGCTGTGACCACCTGGGCCGCTGGGGCGGCGAAGAGTTCGTGGTGCTCGCCACGCACTCGGACATGGACGCCGCGGTCGGCTTGGCTGAGCGGCTGCGTAGCCTGGTGGCGACACTGCACGTCAGCGGTCTGGATCAGCCCATCACGGTGAGCATCGGTGTCGCCATTTGGCAGCCCGGCGATAGCTGTAAAACGTTGATGGCCCGGGCCGACGCTGCCATGTATCGAGCCAAGCGTAGCGGCCGTAACCGCGTAGAACTCGCCGAAGAGCGCGTGACTTAAGGCGTGCGGGCCGTCTCGGCGGCCGCACTGCACAACGCTTGCATGCGCGAGATGGCCGCATCTGCACCCGCCAGGCTAAAGGTCATGTACCAAGGCTCCCGCTCGTTCTGATCGAAGCCAAGGAAGAGCTGTTCCCCCGACTGCATTTCCTCGATCAGCGTCTCCATATCTTGCAAATAGAAATGGGCATAAAAGCCGTCATCGCCGCGCTCGGTAATGAACTCCGCCATGGTGTCGATGATCGGCTGGTCGTCGATGCGTAGCCGCGTCGGCACGAGGTTCACCGCACGGCTTTCGCCTTGCTGTTGCGCCAGCGTCACTCGCATCTCGAGCCAAGGCAGGTCGCAGACACCCTGGGTCGTGTTCACGCTGAGCGTAGCGTCTGAGTAGCTGTGGGTCTCCACGGCGCGGAAGTGGCGTTCGTCGCCAAGGCTAAGGGCCATCGACTGCCAGTGCCCGTGGGGTTCGGTAGAACTCACGTTGAACGTGGCCGCCAGCGCCGGGTTCGCCAGCAGGAGCGTGGACAACGCGTAGGAAGAGAGTGCGCGAGTGGGGCTCATAGATCGTATCGTCATCGAAAACCCTAAGCCTATAGCGTGTTGTGAATAATCAAAAGGGTAAGGTGCTGTTTTTTCTATATCTAGTGGGTTTGTCTAAAAAAAGCAGCCGATATAGTAGAAAGTCGGGGCTATACTCTCTGGCGATGCCTTGTATCATCGGGCCGTTTTAGCCGCTATTGATCCCTCGTGAAGGAGTTTCGTGACATGAACACCGCAGCCAAGGCGATGAAGACATCCAGTGAGGTCCCTCTGCAGGCCCCCTCAAGAGAGATCTGGGATGCCAAATATCGGTTGAAAGATCGCCATGGCCAGCCGGTAGATCAGGATGTCTCGGCGACGTTCGAACGCGTGGCGCGCGCGCTAGCGGCCGTCGAGGGCGAGCACGCTGACGAGTGGCTGCCCAAGTTCCGCTGGGCGTTGGAGAACGGCGCGATTCCCGCCGGCCGTATTCTCTCCAATGCCGGTGCCGACGCCTACAAACCCGCCGTCAGTCTGATCAATTGCACCGTCTCGCGTACCATCCATGACTCCATGCGCGATATTCTCGATTCCGTGGTCGATGCTGGGATGACCCTGAAATCGGGCGCGGGCATTGGCTACGACTTTTCGACGCTGCGACACAAAGGCGCTTTCGTGTTTGGCTCAGGCGCGGGCACCAATGGCCCGCTGGCCTTCATGGATATCTATGACAAGATGTGTTTCACCGTGGCATCCGCCGGGGGACGTCGCGGTGCCCAGATGGGGACCTTCGATGTCGGTCACCCCGACGTGCGGGACTTCATCCAGGCCAAGCGTGAAGCCGGGCGGCTGCGCCAGTTTAACCTTAGCCTGCTGATCACCGACGAGTTCATGGAAGCAGTGAAGCACAACGCCGACTGGCCGCTGGCTTTTCCGCTGCACCCAGGTGAAAAAGAGGACGTTAGTGCTGACGACATCATTTACCGCGACTGGCCGGTGATCGAAGAGGGCTACACGGTGGATGATCAGGGGCGCGTGGCCTGCCGCATTGTCGAAGTGATCAAGGCCCGCGAGCTGTGGGACACGATCATGGCCTCCACCTACGACTACGCCGAGCCAGGCTTCATCTTGATCGATCAGGTCAACCGTATGAACAACAACTGGTTCTGTGAAGATATTCGCGCGACCAACCCGTGTGGTGAACAACCGCTCCCACCAGAAGGGGCCTGTCTACTGGGATCGGTCAACTTGACCAAGTTCGTGATCGAACCGTTTAGCGCCGAGCCGCGCTTCGACTGGGAGCGCTATCGTAACGTCGTGGCGATCTTTACCCGAATGCTCGATAACGTAGTGGAAATCGCCGGACTGCCGCTTCCCCAACAGCAGCGCGAAATCGAAGCCAAGCGCCGCCACGGCATGGGCTTTTTAGGGCTCGGTTCGACACTGACCATGTTGAAGATACCCTACGGTTCTCAGGCATCGCTGACGTTCACTGAGGAAGTGAGTCGTCACCTCGCGTTGGAAGGGTGGAAGCAAGCGCTGGAACTCTCTAAAGAGAAGGGCATGGCGCCGGTGCTCGAAGAGGAGCACACCATCACGCCAAAAATGATGCGCGAGCGCCCACAGCTGGCCAGCGACGGTTACGAGGTCGGTGACAAAGTGCCGGGCCGCATTCTGCATGCCCGCTATAGCCAATACATGGCCAAAGTGGCCGAGCTGGAGCCGGACTTGGTGGCGCAGCTCGCCGAGCACGGCGCGCGGTTCACTCATCACAGCTCGATTGCCCCGACGGGCACTATTTCGCTCTCCATGGGCAACAACGCCTCGAATGGTATCGAGCCGTCGTTCTCACATCGCTATTTCCGCAACATCATTCAGTCCGGCAAAAAGACAAAGGAGCAGGTGGAAGTGGTCTCCTTCGAGCTGGCCGCCTATCGCCACTTCATCGCTGCCGATGCGGTAGAAAGCGATCTGCCGGATTACTTCATCACCGCCGACTCGGTGTCGCCCGAACAGCACGTCGCCGTGCAGGCCGCCGCGCAGCAGTGGGTAGATTCTGCCATTTCCAAAACGGTCAACGTGCCGACCGAGTTCCCGTTCGAGCAGTTCCAAGACCTCTATTTGCAGGCGTATGAGAGCCGTTTGAAAGGCTGCACGACCTTCCGCTTCAATCCAGAAGCGTTTCAAGGGGTGCTGGTGCGGGAAGACGATCTCAAGAACACCACCTACGTCTTCGAACTAGAGAGTGGCGAAACGCTGGAACTGACGGGCGATGAAAAAGTGCTCTATGACGGTGAGGAGCACAACGCGGCCAACCTGTTCGATGCCTTGAAAGAGGGCACTTACGGTAAGTGGTAACCAGCGCACGCGTAGGCTTGAGCAACGGTCAAACATTGGGAGAGAGCGTTATGGCGGTCGAAATCACGTCGAAAATTGTCGGTTACCGAATCAAACAGCCGGAACGGCCTACCCCCGAGCCCGTGTTGGCCGAGGAGGACCCGCTGACGGTCCGTATCCCCTCGCGTCCGGAGGGGACGCTGGAGGCGGTGTCGGAGAAGATCTCCTACGTGGGGGCCGAAGGGCGTAAGAAGGTCTATTTGCTGGTGTCGTTCATGCCGGTGGAGGGGGTGGTCGGTGGTAAGCGCGTGGTGATCGAGCGCCCGGTGGAGTTTTTCTTTCCGTCGGGCCAGCTCTCCAGCGAGCATCAGTGGATCACTGCCACGATGCGTAGCCTGTCGCTAGCGGCGCGGGGCGGCTATGTCACGCAGGCCGTGGCGGATCTTCGCAAGGTGGCCTGGGATAAGGGATTGGTGCGCTGTGGCATGAATCGCTGGGATAAGCCCATGTTTCACGATTCTGAAGTGGCGGCGATTGCTTGGTCGATTCAGCAGATTCTCTATCGGCGTGGCTTTCTGGATCAGGACGGCCACCAAGTGCCGGTCGAGACGCTGGTTGCCCGCTACGCCCACCGAATGCAGCATGGCCATGCTTGGCAGCCCGAGGAGCGTCCAACTGTCGATGAGGCCTCAGGCGCGCCTGTATCCGCCAGCGGCGCGCCGGCCACCGTGGGCACCTGCCCCGAGTGCCGAGGGGACTTGATCATGATGGATGGCTGTCCTACCTGCTACGCCGGATGCGGCTGGTCCAAGTGTGGCTGACGCGCCCCCTTTGCTAAGTGCTGCGCGCTGGGCCAGCGGGCGGCACACGTCGCATCAGCCGTCATCGGAGGATCAACCGTCGAGCAGGGGGCGGACGTTATCGGTCAGGTAGCAGTCATCGAACTCTCCTTCCGTGGCCAGAGCATCCAGGTCGGGAATCGACACGTGGTGGCGGTCGCGGAAGACCAAACCATCCTCGCTGAGCGCGCTGAACGTGCGGCTGACATGCACCGGGCTCAGCCCCAGAATATCGGCCAGCTGCTCTTGGGAGAGCGGGAGACGGAACTGCCCACTAATATCGTCATTGGTTTGGCGTAGGCGCAGGTACATCTCATGGAGGAAGTGGGCCATCTTTTGGCGCGCGCTGCGCCGTGCGAGGTTCACCAACCGTTCGGTGAGCAGCGCCTGCTGACGGCTGCCGATGGCGAACATCACCGAGGTGAGCGGCAGCGACTCACGAAAGAGATCGAGCATCCGTTTATGGGGGAAATGGCAGACCACTCCGTCCGTAATCATGCGCACGTTCTCGAGACGCTGAGAAAACGCAAACTCCCGCAGGCCGATGATGTCCCCAGGGAGGAAAACTTCGAGAATCTGCCGATCACCATTTTCTAGGTGACGGTAAGAGTAAGCCCAGCCGCTGCGCAGCGTGCAAAACTCGTTGGCAGGGGCGCCCATCTCCCATAGTAGCGAACCAGCCTTGATGTCGTCAGGGCTCTCTTCGAGTGAATTGAGCAACTGCTTTTCGTCGTCTGTCAGCGTACAGTAGTGGCTAAAGTGGCGAATAATGCAGCTCTTATCCTGTTCCACGCGTGCTTCTCCTCGTGCAAACCACCTTTGTTAAACGGCGTCGTTACTTACTATAAGCAGTCGTCACGCGGCATGCTCGCTCTTTTGCGTCTCCCGGCGAGTTTGCGCCGGGACGGCCGCTTAAGAGGTGGTTGACGCGCGGTGACCCCGCTCGAGAAGCGGGGCCAAAAAGCGCCCTGTATGCGAGACGTGCTGCTTGGCAAGCTGCTCCGGGGTGCCTTCGGCAATGATTTGTCCGCCACCCGAGCCGCCTTCCGGGCCCAGGTCGATTAGCCAGTCAGCGGTCTTGATCACATCCAGATTGTGCTCGATCACCACGATGGTATTGCCGTGATCGCGGAGGCGATGCAAGACCGTGAGCAGTTGGCGAATATCCTCGAAATGCAGTCCCGTGGTGGGCTCATCCAGAATATAGAGCGTTTTCCCGGTGTCGCGCTTGGCGAGTTCGCGGGCGAGCTTCACTCGCTGGGCTTCACCGCCAGAGAGGGTGGTCGCGCTCTGGCCCAAGCGAATGTACGAAAGCCCAACGTCCATCAGCGTTTGTAGGCGGCGGGCAATGGCTGGCACTGGGCTGAAAAACGCCAGGGCGTCCTCCACGGTCATCTCCAGCACTTCGTGGATGGTTTTACCTTTGTAATGAATATCCAGCGTTTCGCGATTATAGCGCTTCCCTTTGCACACGTCGCAAGGCACGTAGATATCCGGCAGAAAGTGCATCTCGACCTTGATCATGCCTTCGCCCTGGCACGCCTCGCAGCGCCCACCTTTGACGTTGAAGCTGAAGCGGCCCGGTTTGTAGCCCCGTGAGCGTGCCTCTTGGGTGCCCGCAAACAGCTCACGAATGGGCGTGAAAATGCCGGTGTAGGTGGCCGGATTAGAGCGCGGCGTGCGACCAATCGGACTCTGGTCGATATCGATTACTTTATCGAGCTGATCGAGGCCCTCGACCTTCTCATAGGGCGCGGGAGTGAGCGTGGTGGCACGGTTGAGCTCGCGGGCCGCAATCGGCATCAGGGTGCCGTTGATCAGCGTCGACTTGCCCGAACCGGATACTCCGGTGACGGCAATGAAGAGCCCGAGCGGCAGGCTGAGGGTGACGTTTTGCAGATTATTGCCCGTCGCGCCGTGTACCACTAGCTGCTTATCGGGATTGCCGGGAATGCGATAGGGCGGCACGGCAATTTCGCGGGTGCCGGAGAGATATTGACCGGTCAGTGAGTGAGGGTTGTCCATCACCTGCTGAGGCGTGCCTTGGGCGACGATTTCACCGCCGTGCACCCCGGCACCGGGGCCAATGTCCAGCACATGGTCCGCCGCGCGAATGGCGTCCTCGTCGTGTTCGACCACGATCACGGTGTTGCCCAGGTCGCGCAGCCGCTCCAGGGTTTTCAACAGGCGATCGTTATCCCGCTGGTGCAGGCCGATGGAGGGCTCGTCCAGGATGTACATGACGCCTACCAGCCCCGCGCCGATCTGGCTGGCCAGACGAATGCGCTGGGCTTCGCCGCCCGAGAGGGTGTCGGCGCTGCGCTCCAGGTTCAGGTAGTCCAGGCCCACGTTGACCAAGAACTCCAGGCGCGCGTGGATCTCGTTGACGATCTTGGCGGCGATCTCGCCTTTACGACCGGGTAAGTCGAGCTCGGCAAAGTAGTTCCACGCCTCGCCAATCGGCAGGTGGACGATATCGGCAATGTTGTGTTCGTCCACGTAGACATGGCGCGACTCTTTGCGTAGCCGCGAGCCGCCGCAGGTCGTACACGGCTGGACGGCGATGTACTTGGCGAGATCGTCGCGCACCATGTTGGACTCGGTTTCGCGATAGCGGCGCTGCATATTGGGCAAGACACCCTCGAACGCATGCTCCCGAGTGACTTTGCGGCCGCGATCCCCCACGTACACGAACGGAATTTGCTCATTACCGCTGCCGTTGAGAATGATGTCGCGCTCGTGTCGCGCTAAGTCCTGCCAGGGCGTTTCCAGCTCGAAGCGGTAGTGCTTGGCCAGTGCTTGTAACTGGGTGAAGTAATAAATGTTGCGCCGATCCCACCCTTTAATGACGCCTTCCGCCAGAGAGAGCTCCGGGTGGCTGATGAGCTTGTCGGGGTCGAAGTATTGTTGAACGCCCAAGCCATCGCAGGTCGGGCAGGCCCCCGCTGGGTTGTTGAAAGAGAACATGCGCGGCTCGAGTTCGGAGAGCGAGTAGCCACACACCGGGCAAGCAAAGCGCGATGAAAAGGCGAGATCCTCCTGCTCGCCATCCATGAAGTGAATCATCGCCGTGCCGTCGGCCAGGTTCAGCGCCGTCTCGAACGACTCTGCCAGCCGCTGGGCAATGTCGTCGCGTACCTTGAGGCGGTCGACCACCACGCTGATATCGTGTTTTTTACGCTTATCTAATGGTGCGATGTCGTCGAGTTCGAGCACTTGACCGTCGATCTGCACCCGCACGAACCCCTGGGCACGCAGCTCGCTGAGCAATTGTAAATGCTCGCCTTTGCGGCCCTTCACCACTGGGGCCAGCAGCATTAGCTTGGTGCCTTCGGCAAGATTCATGACTTGGTCGACCATTTGCGAGATGGTCTGGGCTTCTAGGTCTTCCCCGTGCTCGGGGCAGCGCGGTGTGCCGGCGCGGGCAAACAGCAGGCGCAGGTAGTCGTAAATTTCGGTGATCGTACCGACCGTCGAGCGAGGGTTATGCGAGGTGGACTTCTGCTCGATGGAAATGGCCGGAGAGAGTCCCTCGATGTGATCCACATCGGGTTTTTCCATCATCGACAGAAACTGTCGCGCGTAGGTGGAAAGCGACTCCACGTAGCGACGCTGCCCCTCCGCGTAGAGCGTATCGAACGCCAGCGATGACTTGCCGGAGCCGGAGAGCCCGGTAATGACAATCAGTTTGTCACGGGGCAGCTCCACATCGATCTGCTTGAGGTTGTGGGTGCGGGCACCCCTGACCAGAATGCTGTCCATCAACACCTCGAATCGCGTGGCAAAAGCGTAATTATACGTTTGCTGTACCCTTCCCGGCAAAACTGTCTCTGCTGTCGCCACCGCGCTGGCGTTTCCAGCGTGGTGACAAAGCGCTAGAATGGTCGGTTATCTCAGGCCGTTCTGGCCCATCCACCATACACAAGGGCACTATGCGCAAGGTTTCCGCACTGCTGCTGGCCGCTGAACGCCGTGCAATCAGCGGCTTGGCTGGCCTTTACGCGTCTCGTATGCTGGGACTCTTCATGGTTCTGCCGGTACTCGCGCTTTATGCTGACACGTTGGCAGGTGCAACGCCGCTGCTCGTGGGGGTCGCGTTAGGCATCTATGGCCTTACCCAGGCGTCGCTGCAAATTCCGTTTGGCCTGCTCTCTGATCGTATCGGGCGCAAGCGAGTGATTGCCATGGGACTTGTGATTTTCGCCGTCGGTAGTGTGATCGCTGCAATGGCGGATACGATTGTCGGCGTGATCGCCGGGCGCGCGCTGCAGGGCGGTGGCGCCGTGGCGGCGGCCATCATGGCGCTACTGGCCGACCAAACCCGCGAGCAGGTTCGCACCGCCGCCATGGCCACCATCGGTCTTTCGATCGGCGTGTCGTTTGCCATTGCCATGGTGCTTGGTCCCTGGCTGGCCGCCTGGGCCGGTCTCTCCGGCGTGTTTTGGTTTACCGCCCTGTTGACGCTGGTGGGACTGGTGGTGCTGTGGCGCTGGGTGCCGCCCGCTCCGCGCCGGTTGCGCCACCGCGACGTTGGGCTGGATCGCAAACAGTTCAAGAGCGTGATGACTCGACCCGATTTGTGGCGACTGGATCTATCGATTTTTGCGCTGCATTTGGTACTGATGGCCATTTTCGTCGCCATTCCGTTTCGCTTGCTCAATGCAGGCGTAGCAGCGGAGTACCATGGGCTTGCCTATCTCGGCATCATGGCACTGTCATTCGTCGCCATGGTGCCGCTGGTCATCGTCGCGGAAAAACGTCAGCGGATGAAGCTGATGTGCCTGCTGGCCATTGGGGCAATTGCCTTGAGCCTGGCGAGCCTGGGGATGCCGCTCTCGCAAGGACGTTGGCTGTTCGTTTGGTTGTTCGTGTTTTTCACCGGATTTAATTTGCTGGAGGCGACGCTGCCCTCCATGCTCAGTAAGCTGGCCCCAGCGGGTGCCAAGGGGACGGCCATGGGGGTGTACTCCACCAGCCAGTTTTTAGGCGCCTTTTTAGGCGGCACGCTGGGCGGCTTGTTAGCCAACGTTTGGGGGTTGAACGCCGTCTTCATAGGCTGTGCCTTGTTGGCGCTAGGGTGGTGGGCGGCCATGTGGCGTATGCCGTCGCCGCCGCCGCTCTCGAGTGAAGTGATGGCGCTGCACGAAACGCAGCCCGATGCGATGAACCTGTTGATGGAGCATCTTGCCGACGTGGTCGGCGTAGAAGATGTGATGGTCGTGCCAGAAGAGCGTTTGGTCTACTTGAAGGTCAATCGCGACGCATTGGACCAGGCGGCGTTGTCGAGACTGATGTCGCCGCCACGAACCTAATGACTCACCGCTGGCTTAGCTGTGACCAGCTGTCAGTGACCGCTAATGTACACGATGAATGATGAGGAGCGACCTTATGGCGCGCGGGATTAATAAAGTTATTTTGATTGGCAACTTAGGCCAGGATCCGGAAGTCCGTTTCACTCCCTCCGGTACCGCGGTGGCGAACCTGAACCTGGCCACCTCTGATACCTGGATGGATCGTCAAAGCGGCCAGCGTCAGGAGCGCACCGAATGGCATCGCGTGGTGCTGTTCAACAAAACGGCCGAAATTGCCCAGCAGTACCTGAAAAAGGGCTCGAAAGTCTATATCGAAGGCCGCCTGCAAACGCGCAAATGGCAGGATCAAAATGGCCAGGACCGCTACAGTACTGAGATCGTCGCCAACGACATGCAGATGCTCGATGGCCGCAGCGGTGACTACCAGGGCGGCGGTGCGCCGCAAGGTGGCTATGCCCAGCAGGCACCTGCTCAGCAGGCCCCGCCGCAGCAGAACTATGGCCAAAACTATGGTCAGCAGCAGCCACCCCAACAAGGTGGTTACCCCAATCAAGGCGCTCCGCAGCGCTCTGCGCCGCCCCAGCAGCCTGCGCCCAACCAGCAGAACAACAGCTACGGTGCGCCTGATCCGGGCAATTTCGACGACTTCGACGACGAAATTCCGTTCTAACGCTGGCAGGCGTTCGTCACCGCATGACGCACGAGTTTACGTTCTTGGGTTGAGGAAGAGGGTCTGTCTTGAAGCTGCTGATACTGGATGCCGGGCACTGCTTGAGTTTAGCATTGGCTCGGGAAGCGAGCCGGCGCACCGATACCGAGCTGGTAATCGAACAGGGCCTCGCCGTTTCGGCGAGCCAGCTGCAGGCCATCGCGCCCGATGCGGTGATCATTCCGCCGCTGGCGCATCCGCTGAGCATGACCCCTGCCGAGGTAAAAGCCCATGCGGACGCCGTGGAGCGCTGCGTGGATGCGTGTCAAACCCAAGGAGTGGCGCTGGTCTGGTGCGTGTCCGATCAGCTTTACGAAGAGGGATTCGATATCCCCATCGATGAGCACGTCGTGCCCGCCCCACGCGACGAGTGTTTGCGCCGCCTCGTCCAGACCGGCGACCGCATTCGCGCCGACTACCACCGACACCTGATCGTGCGCTTGGGGCCCCTGTTCGCGCTGGAAGGCAGCCACGCTTGGCTGAATGAAATCATTGATAGCTTGGTGACCGGGCAGGCGGTTCGGGCCGCCGAGGATGTCGTCTGTTGCCCAACATCGGCCGATGCAGTGGCGATGGCGCTCATCGGTATGCTGCAGCAGCAGGCCTGCGGGGCCGACGCTTGGGGGGCCTACCATTTGGCAGGGACGGAGCCGGTCAGTGCGTTCACCTTTACCTCGATGGTGCGCACACAATTGGCGACACACCTGGAGGGCCGAGGTGAGACGGTCGCGCTAGGTGAGGTGCAAGCACTGAACCATCACCACGATGCTAAATTACGCCGCGTATTGAACTGTCGCCGCGTGCTGGATGTGTTTGGCGTTCATCAAAAGCCATGGCGGCTGGAAGTTGGACGCATGCTGGATGCTTGGTGTCTCACCCGCGACCAGCAGCCCGATGACGTTGGGACAGGAGAGTCAGTTTGATCAATGTGGGTCGCAGCCTGCTGTTTTATGTAGGTTATTTCACTGCCATGCTGCTCATTGGGGTGCTTTTTTTACCCATCGCACCGTTTCTGCCACTGGCGGCTCGCTATCGGCTGTTGAATCTCTACAACTACTTCTTGATGGTGTGGTTCCGCATTGCCTGCGGTGTGCGCTATGAGATTCAGGGGCGGGAGAATATCCCGTCAGGGCCCTGCGTCATTCAAGCCAATCACCAGTGTGAGTGGGAGACGGTCTTTCTGCAGGTGATGAAGCCGCCGGTGTGCACCGTGCTCAAGCGAGAGCTGCTGCGCATTCCCGTTTTTGGGTGGGGGCTGCGCTTGCTACGCCCGATCAGTTTGGATCGCTCCAAGCCCGCGCGAGCCATGAAACAGGTGCTGACACAGGGCGTCGAACGCCTGGGCACTGGCCTGTCTGTCCTGATTTTCCCAGAGGGCACGCGGGTAGATCCTGGCGTGCGCAAGCGCTATAACAAAAGCGGTAGCGTCGTTGCTTGCCGAGCCGGTGTGCCGGTGCTTCCCGTTGCTCACAATGCCGGTGAGCGCTGGCCTGGTCGTCACTGGGTCAAGCGCCCAGGGGTGCTTCGCGTGCGCATTGGACCGCCCATCGCGACCGAAGGGCGCACGCCCGACGAGGTGTTGGTGGATGTCGAAGCCTGGATCGAGGGGCAGCTGCAGGAGATTTCCGAGGTCCCAAGGCCCGTGGCTCGCTAAGCGACGCTGAGCAACTATCCACACATATTCACGCAAAAACGGCGCCCGAAGGCGCCGTTTTTGATGCCGTACATGGATATCAGCCGTCGTAGCGCTGGAACACCAAGCAGGCGTTGGTGCCGCCAAAGCCAAAGCTGTTGGAGAGCACGCGCTCGAGGGTGACGCCGTCGCGACGCTCGGTCACGATATCGAAACCGTCGGCCTGCTCGTCGAGCTGCTCGACGTTGGCAGAAGCGGCCACGAAGTCGTGCTGCATCATCAGCAGCGAGTAGATCGCTTCCTGTACGCCAGTGGCACCCAGCGAGTGGCCGGTGAGCGACTTGGTCGAGCTCATGGCGGGCGTTGAGTTGCCGAACACGCTGCGAATCGCTTTCAGTTCAGCGACATCGCCAACCGGCGTCGAGGTGCCATGGGTATTGATGTAGTCGATATCGCCCTGCACCGTGGCCATGGCCTGATGCATGCAGCGCATCGCGCCCTCACCAGAGGGGGCCACCATGTCATGGCCATCCGAGGTCGCGCCATAGCCGACGAGCTCGCCATAGATCTTGGCGCCGCGCGCTTTTGCATGTTCGAGCTCTTCCAGCACCAGCATGCCGCCACCACCGGCGATGACGAAACCATCGCGGGCCTGATCGTAAGGGCGAGAAGCTTTGTCCGGGGTGTCGTTATAGTGCGTAGAGAGAGCACCCATGGCGTCGAACAGACACGACAGCGTCCAGTGCTCCTCTTCGCCACCGCCAGCAAAGACTACGTCCTGCTTGCCGAGCTGGATCTGCTCCATGGCGCTACCAATGCAGTGGGCCGAGGTCGCACAGGCAGAAGAGATGGAGTAGTTCACGCCTTTGATCTTGAACGGCGTGGCCAAGCAGGCGGATACCGTACTACCCATGGTGCGGGTCACGCGGTAAGGGCCAACGCGGCGCAGGCCTTTCTCGCGCATGAGATCGGCGGCTTCGACCTGATTGGCGCTAGACGCGCCGCCCGAACCGGCAATCAGGCCGGTGCGCTCGTTCGACACTTGCGCTTCGGTCAGACCAGCGTCTTCGATGGCTTGAGCCATGGAGACGTAGGCGTAAGCCGCTGCATCGCCCATGAAGCGGCGCAGCTTGCGGTCGATCAGCGTATCGAGATCGATATCGACACTGCCCGCCACATGGCTGCGGAAGCCGCGCTCGGCGTACTCTTCCTTGAAACGAATACCGCTGCGCCCGCTTTTGAGCGCGTCTAGGACCTGTTGCTGGTCGTTGCCTAAGCACGACACGATGCCAAGGCCGGTGACTACCACTCGTCGCATGGGAGCCTCCTGTTAGAAATTCGCAGTGGAGGTGAATAGGCCAACGCGCAGGTCATTAGCCTGGTAGATATCGCGCCCGTCGACGGACACGGTGCCGTCGGCGATGCCTAAAATGAGCCGACGGGTAATGACGCGCTTCATGTTGATGCGATACGTCACTTTTTGAGCGTCGGGCAAAATTTGGCCGCTGAATTTCACTTCGCCGCAGCCTAGCGCACGGCCTCGGCCAGGATGGCCAAGCCAGCCCAGATAAAAACCTACCAGCTGCCACATCGCGTCGAGACCCAAGCAGCCAGGCATCACCGGGTCGCCGGGGAAGTGGCAGTCGAAGAACCACAGATCCGGAGTGATATCCAGCTCGGCGATCAGTTCGCCTTTGCCGTGTTCACCGCCCTCTTCATGGATATGCGTGATACGGTCGAGCATCAGCATGTTGGGGGCTGGCAGCTGTGCATTGCCTGGGCCAAAAAGCTCGCCACGCGAGCAGGCCAGCAGTTCTTCGCGATCAAAGGAGTGTTGCTTGGTCACTGAATCGTTCCGAGTATGAAGATGGTTGTTGCGCCTAGTCTACTTCCCGAGACCACCGAATGCACGTCACGGGCGCCTTATCGTCACTTTCTAATGCTTTTTAATGATTTGCCAATACGGCAATCGTCATGAGTGTAACGTTTCACTTAGCGAATTCGCACAATAAACGGCCTATTGACGTAATATGCTCTATCCAAGTTTTGGGTTAGACGGCATGATGTCGTCGACCCTTGTTTTTAGTTAGTGACTGCTGATAGGACAACAAGACCCGCCATGTGGCTGCCTGTTTCTCTTAATCGTCCGCTGGTTTGGGTAGCGCTCATGGCGCTGCCTGCGTGTGTATGGATTCCTGATACCGCGCTGCGCATGGTGGCCGCCAGCTTGGTTACGTTGGGTTTATGGGATGCTTGGCACCAAGTTCGTCAGCAGCGGTTGCGCCTGCGGCTTGCCCAAGATGCCATGGGGTTAGCGGGGGATGCCATGGTCATCAGCGACGTGCAAAATCGCGTTCTGGCCGTCAACCCGGCCTTTACCGACATTACCGGCTACGAGAGTCAGGAGATGGTCGGCCGCAAGCTTGAAACCCTCGCGGCGCAGCGCCACGACAAAGCCTTCTATGAAAGCTTTTGGAGCACCCTCAAAGCCACGGGCCGTTGGGAAGGGGAAATGTGGAACCGCCGCAAACATGGCGATGAGTACCCCGAGTGGCTCAAGGTTCGTGCCGTGACCGACAAACGCGGCAAGATTACCCACTTCATCAGTCTGTTTACCGATATTTCGGCGCAAAAGGCTCGCGAGCGTGACTTGCGCCGCATCGGCTACGAGGACCCGCTGACCGGGCTACCTAATCGTCGCCGCCTGCATGACCTAATGGCCTCAAGGCTGCGCCACCTGCGCGCGGGTGAGAGTTTGGACATGGCGCTGATCGATATCGATGGTTTGAAGTCGGTCAATGACAGTCTGGGCGTCGAGCAGGGGGATCGGTTGCTTGCGCGGTTTGCTCAGCGGCTCACCAGCTACATGGCGGGCAGCGTCGTCGGCCGCCTGGGGGGTGATGAGTTTTTGGTGATTCGCACCACCACCTTCGATGATCACGATAAATGGATCATGACCCTGCGCGATCATATGTGCAGCCCTTTCGAGATCAATGAGCAGTCGCTGCGCCTAGGGCTGACCATTGGCAGCTGCCGCGCGCCCGAAGATGGCCGCGACTCCGGCGTGCTGTTTCAGCGTTTGGAGTCCGCCCTGTATAGCGCCAAGCGATTGGGGCGTAACCATAGCCAGCGCTTTCGCCCAGCCTTGGACAAGCAGGATAATCCCCAGCTGGCGCTGGTCAGCGATCTGCGCGCCGCGCTGGTGTCCGGTGACCAGTTAGAGCTTCACTACCAAACTCAGCACCACCCAGGCAGCGGTGAGCTGATGGGCATGGAGGCATTGCTACGCTGGCGCCATCCACAGGATGGCATGATCTCGCCGGGCGAGTTCATTCCTCTGGCCGAGCGTCATGGTCTGATGGCCGAGCTAGGTAGCTGGGTGATCGAGAAAGCGTGTGCGCAGCAAGCACACTGGCAAAACAGCGGTATGCCCAAAGTGACCGTGTGGATCAACATCTCGGCGCTGCAGCTCTTTCAGGGCGATCTGGAAACCCAATTGGCGACCTGCTTGGAGCGCTATCAGCTCAAACCGTCGCAAATTGGTCTGGAGCTCACCGAGTCGGTGCTGCTGGACGAGCGTGCCGGCGACATGGGCCCCCGCCTACAGGCGCTTCGGGCGCTTGGCTACGCCATTGCCATCGACGACTTCGGTACCGGCTATTCATCGTTAGGCTATTTGAAACGACTGCCGGTGGATAAGATCAAACTGGACCGTGCGTTCATCCGCGAGCTCCCCAATGACCAAGCCGATGCGGCCATCGTCACGGCGGTGTTGGCCATGGCCGATGGGATGGGACTGGAAGTCGTGGCGGAGGGCGTTGAAACTCAAGCCCAGTGTCAGTTTTTGATCAAAGCGGGCTGTACGCTGGTGCAGGGATTTTACTTCGCCAAACCACTGCCTGCCTCCGAGCTAGAGCAGCGCTGGTCGCCGGTGGCGCTTGCCGAGGGTGTTCATTGAGTCGTCGCGGCGACCCGCCGTGCGTAGTAGCTAATGCCTAGGCAAAGCGCGGCCCAGATGACCGCTTGCACCGGCAAAAGCCACGCTGCCAAACTTACGTTGGCCAGCGCCGCGCCTCCCAAATAAGAGAGTGGGCCGCTGATCGCCCCGCACGCGGCGGCAATCAAAGGGTAGCGCCATAGCCAAGCAAGCGAGTGAAAGACCAGCGTGGCGAACAGCGGCCAGAGCATCCATAGCCATACGGGCAGCAGTCCCGCAACGAGCGCTTGGTCGCCAAAATCGAAGCCGCCTGCCACATGTAGTCCGCCATCCAGCGCCAGCCCCAATAGAGCGAATAGCCCGATGAAACGCCATTCGCCGGGTTTGGCCCAGTGCCAAAAGTGCCAGCCTAGCAGTGCCGCCCCGCTGATCGCGGCGATCCATGAGCCGCCCAGCACACATAGCAGCCAGCCCGCCTCGAAGCGCAGCGCATTGAATAACATCGCGCGTACTGGCATGGGGGAGGGCGACGCCATTTACAGCGCTCCGGTGAGCGGGGCCGGTTTGGCCGCCGGCTTGGCCAGCAACAGGTGGCAGGTGCCGATGGAGCGCTCGATAAAGCCGCCTTCGCAGTAACACAGGTAGTAGCGCCACATACGAATGAAGCGCTCGTCATAGCCTTGGCTACGTACCTGGTCGAGACTCGCCTCGAAACGGTGGCGCCACTCCCGCAGCGTCCGTGCGTAGTGCTGGCCAATCTCATCGAGCGCTACGACGTTGAGAGACGTTTTACGCATGACGCTCGAGAGCATGGCGTGATGGGAGGGCAAAAAACCACCGGGGAAAATGTAGCGCTTGATGAAGTCCATGTCGCGTTTGGCCTCTTCGAAGCGCTGGTCGCGAATGGTGATCGCTTGCAGCATCACTTGACCATCATCGGTCAGCAGGCTGTCGATCTTTTCGAGATACGTATTGAGATACTGATGTCCCACCGCCTCGATCATTTCTACCGAGATCAGCCGATCGAAACGTCCGGTCAGCTCGCGATAATCCTGCTTCAGCAGCGTGATTTTATCTTCCAGCCCTTCTTCTTTGATGCGCAGGGCGGTATGTGCGTACTGCTCCTCGGAAATCGTCGTGGTGGTCACCCGGCAGCCGCGTGTCTTGGCAGCGTGAATGGCCAAGCCGCCCCAGCCCGTGCCAATTTCCAACAAGTGGTGCTCGGGGCGAACGTCCAGCTTCTCGAGCATGATGTCGAGCTTATAGGTCGAGGCCTCTTCCAAACTGGCTTCCGGGTAGGGGAAGACGGCGCTGGAGTACATCCAGTGGCGTGTATCCAGGAATGTCGCAAACAGATCGTTACCGATGTCATAGTGCGCGGCGATATTGCGCTTGGAACCGGACAGACTGTTGCGTTGGAAGCGGTAAGCCAGTCCCAGCAGCCAGCGGGTGAGGCGAGCGCTACCGTTCTCCATCTGGCCATTGACATGATCCAGATTGGCCGCAAACAGGCGGACCAACGCCACCAAGTCATCGGCGTCCCAATCGCCGTCCATATAGGATTCTGCGGCACCGACGGTGCCGCCAAAGGCGAGCCGCTTCCAGGCGCGTGAGTGACGGATCACCACGGTGACTTGTAGCGGGCCCTCCTGGCCCAAGTGATGGCACTGGTTGCCCTCGATCAGCGTAATGCGCCCGCCGCGAAAGGCATCCAACTGAGCCAGCAAACGGGGTTTTAGCCAGCGAGTGAAGCGGTCTTGGCGCGCTGGCTGGCTATTGGGAGGCGTGGTACGCAGGGTGGTCATTTTGAAGTCTCCTTGCGCTTAGGGTGGTTATAAACGGGGATGCGCTTGAGCCACAGGCGAAGCGCTTCAAAATGGATTCCCGCGACCGTTTTCAGACTCATCCAAGGGTGCTTGGCGAGGGTGGACAGCAGCACGCCGCGCGTGGCGGGCGCTGCATCGAGCGTGAGCGTAGCGTCGAAATGGCGTTGTTCGTGCTGCCAGTTCTCCATATGCAGATAGAGCTGGTCGCCGGGCGAATTGAATTTCCAGCGATAGGTCATCTCCATGGGGTTGAAGGGCGACACGTGCATGGCTTTAGCAAAGCGTGCCTGATGCGCGTGGCGGTCGGTCTCGACATGGCAGGCGTAGCAAGTACGCTCGCGCCAGGGCATATTGGTGACTTCACCCAGCACGGCGGCCAGGCGTCCCAGCTCATCGTAGGCGTAGTACACGGTGATCGGGTTGAACATCGTGCCGAGGGTGCGCAGTTGGGTCAGCATGCAGATACGACCGTTAGGGGCGCTGCCTAGCTGGCGGGCCAACTCTTCCCGCACGGCGGTGCGCAGCGGGCGGTCCGTCGGGGCCAGATAATCTTCGCGACGAAAGCGCGCCAGCGCCGGGCGTCGCGCGCTGAATCCCGGCACGCCGTCGAAGAGCGTGGGGAGCTCATCGAGATCGAGCCACGCCATCCACATCTGATAGCTAAACGTGTGAACCTTGGGCGTAAAGCGGCGGTGGCGAAGCGTACCGCGATAGATGCGCGAGCGCGGCGCAGCGATCATCCCAGCCCCTCCCCAACGCTGTTGGGCATCAACTCATGCGCGGGCAGCGCCGTCGGCGTGGTGGGCGGCTCAGCGGCTTCGTCACAGCCCAGTGCCTGCGCCACACGTAGCGCGCTCCAAACGCCGTCCTCATGAAAACCGTTGCGCCAGTAGGCGCCGCAGAAGTGGGTGCGCCGTGCCACCGACGAGATCTCGTCGTGGCGCATTTGAGCGGCCTGACCTGCCAGCGTGAACTGGGGATGGGCATAGGTGTAGCGGCCAAGCACCTTGGTCGGATCGATACTGTCGGAATCGTTCAGCGTGACGCAAAACGTGGTGTCTGCTGCTAAACGCTGCAGGATGTTCATGTTGTAAGTGACCGATACTCGCTCGTCGGCGCCGCGGCCATCCAACCGGTAGTTCCAGCTTGCCCAGGCGCGCTGGCGGCGGGGCAGCAGCGAGGTGTCGGTGTGCAGCACGACCTCGTTGTCCTGGTAAGGCATTGCTCCCAGGATCTCGCGCTCGGCGGCAGAGGCATCTCCTAGCATGGCGAGCGCTTGGTCAGCGTGACAGGCCAGTACGACCTGGTCGAAGCGTTCGCTGCCCTGGGCCGTGGTCACCACGACACCCGTGTCGCTGCGAGTGATGTGGGTCACCGGGGTGTTGAGACGGATGCGCGACGCATAGGGCGCGGTCAAGCTGGGGATATAGCGCTTGGAGCCGCCCACGAGGGTATACCATTGGGGGCGGTGGTTGACCGATAGCAGTCCATGGTTGCGGAAAAAGCGAACGAAAAACGTCAGTGGGAAAGCGCGTAGATCACCAATGCTCGCCGACCAGATGGCGGCCCCCATGGGCAGCAGGTAACGACGCTGGAACGCGTCGCCGTAGCCGTGTCTATCGAGGTACTCACCCAGCGTCATGTCCGCCGGTAGCCGTTTGCTCTCTAGGTCGGCGGTGGCCTGCTTGTTAAAGCGTAAAATATCGCGTAGCAGACGATAGAACGAGGGATTGAGCAGATTGCGGCGCTGGGCGAAGAGCGACGTGAGCGTATGGCCGTTGTACTCGAAGTCGACGTCCGTCTCATGCACCGAAAAACTCATCTCGGTGGCTTGGCTGGGCACGCCGAGGGTCGCTAACAAGCGTTGAAAATGGGGGTAGGTCCAGTCATTGAAAACGATGAAGCCGGTATCGATGGCGTAGGGCTCGCCATTGACCTCGACGTCCATGGTGGCCGTATGGCCGCCTAGTCGACGATCGGCTTCGAACAGCGTCACCTCATGCTGTGAGGATAGGTACCATCCGGCGGCCATCCCGCTGATGCCGCTGCCAATAACCGCAATGCGCTGTGACGCTGTGACGCTCATGGTGACTCCTTGGTTTGCCGCGTCATGCGCAGGCCAATCCATCGCCGCAGGGCGGGGGGTAAAATGCCCAAACATTTGACGATATAGGTAAACCGCCGTGGGAAATGGATATCCAGGCGACCTTTGGCAAGCCCTGCAATGATCGCCTTGGCGGCTTCGTCGGCCGTGACCTGCATGGGCATAGGAAAGTCGTTGCGGTCGGTGAGCGGTGTTTTCACGAAGCCCGGGTGGATCAAGCTGACGTCGATGCCTTCCTGGTGCAGATCAAGACGCAGAGATTCAAGAAAGTAACTCACGGCGGCCTTCGACGCGCCGTAAGCCTCCGCGCGAGGCAGCGGCAAGTAGGCCGAGGCGCTCGATGTCGCGGCCAAGCGTGCTGGTTTGCCTTCCTGACGAGCAGCACGCAGCAGCGGAAGGGCGGCGTCGACGCCATACAGCGTGCCAAACAGGTTTGGAGTGAAAACACGTTCGACGAGCGCCATATCAAAGTGTCGCGCGTCGAGATACTCGCAGGTGCCCGCGTTGAATAGTGCAACGTCTAATGCGCCCAGCCATTCGCGAATCTGCTCACCGGCGGCTAATACGGCCTGATGGTCGCTGACGTCCAGGGGCAACGGATAAGCGTTGTCATGGCCATTGCAAAGCGCATGCAATGCCTCTTCGTTGCGGGCGCTCAATACCACGCGGTGTCCCTGTTCGATTAACTGTTTGGCCAGCGCTTCACCAATGCCGGAGGTCGCGCCGGTCAGCCAGATACGTTGGGACGTATTCCATGTGCTCATCCTGCTCTCCTGTAGCGGCCTGTTAGCACGCAGCCTGCGTGCGTATCAACGAGGTCACACGACTCAACCCAGGCGCTGCTTTAACCAGCGTATGACACGTCCCATGATGGGAAGGTGCTCGTACAGCATGGCCCCAGCATCGAAATAGTCGCGGTGACGCGACACTTTTCCGTCCTCGGTAAACGTCAGCGCACTGCAACCCTCCACACTCACTGGCCTTCCCCGGGCCAAGCGAGGGTGAACGAACTCCATGGTCCACGTCACGAACGCTTGATACCCCTGCATCTGCTGGGTATGGAACGTGAAGCGGCAGCGCTCAACGTTTTCGTACATCGTGGCGAAGTAGCGCTCTAGCGCCTCGCGACCCTCAATGTGATGTAGCGGATCGTTGAAAACAACTTCCTCAGTATATACCTCGTATAGTTTTTCTGTACAGGTGTTGTCTAGTTTGTTGAAGAAAGCACAAAACTTGGCCAAAGCGCGGTCGTCGGTCATCGCACACTCCTTGCAAGTGACAGGGCGTCATGATGAGAGAATGGTAGGTAGATAGGCAGCATAGCGGCACATGGCCGCCATGAAGAGGCGTATGTGGCGGCTACTTCGAGAGCGCTTTGAAGGCGTCGAGTGCCCGCTGGCGCGCCGCTTTGTGATCGACGATGGGCGCTGGGTAATCGATGGGATCGAGCATGTCTTTTGGTGGGGCGTGTCGCGCTTTGGCTGGCAGCGATGCAAGCTCGGGCAGCCATTGGGCGATGAACTCGCCGTCGGGGTCGAAGCGAGTCGATTGGGTGGTGGGGTTGAAAATGCGGAAATAGGGTGCCGCATCGGTTCCCGTCGAAGCGGCCCACTGCCAGCCGCCATTGTTGGCGCAGAACTCGCCATCCACCAAGTGGCGCATGAAAAAAGCCTCACCACGTCGCCAGTCGATCAGCAGGTGTTTGCTCAAGAACATGGCCGTGATCATGCGCAGACGGTTGTGCATCCAGCCGGTCGACACGAGTTGGTGCATGGCAGCGTCCACGATGGGGTAGCCGGTGCGGCCCTCGCACCAAGCGGCAAAGCCGTCGTCGTCATCGCGCCAGTCGAGCTGCTTGGTGTGTTCTTGAAACGGCTGGTAGCGGCACACCTGGGGGAAGCCGACCGCCACATGCTGATAAAACTCCCGCCACACCAGCTCGTTCACCCAGGCCGTCAAGCCCGCGTCACCGTCGGCGAGGCTCCCGCCGTTTTCGCTCATCACGGCTTGTAGGCACTGGCGATACGAGATCATCCCCAGGGCTAAATAGGGTGACAGCTCGCTGGTTCCCCGCACCTTGGGAAAATCGCGCTGATCCTTGTAATGCCGCCCGCGAAAACGCAAGAAGCGCTCCAAGTTGTCGCTAGCGGCGTTTTCGCCTGCGGGCCACTGGCGGCCATCCAGCGGCTCGTCGTCGAGCGCGGGCAGAGACGGAAGCGAGTCGCTTTGGATCTCGAGGGGCGACTGGGCTTCTGGCGTGTCGCGCAGAGCAAGCTGATCCGCCGTTACCTGTTTGTGCCACGCTTTCGCAAAGGGTGTAAACACGCCGTAGTAATCGCCTTTGCCGGTCAGCAAACTGCCTGGGGCAAAGGCAACGGCGTCATGGTGACCATGAGCAGTTATCTCTGCCTGTTGAAAGGCCTTCAGTACTGCCTGATCGCGGCGCTGCTCGTTGAGCGGATACTCGTAATTGAAGTGTAGCCGCTCGACGCCGTACTTCTGGGCAATCTCCAACAGCGCTTGAGGGGCGTCGTCGTAGCGTTCGATATCGCGGTGCAAAAGCGGGATGTTCAGACCGTTGAGCGACGTCTTCAGTGCACTGACGCCGCGCGCCCAAAAATCGAGCTTGTTCGCACCGTGACCGTGGTCACGCCACTGCTCGATGCTGCGTAAAAAAACCGCTACGACCGGCCCTTTGGCGGCAGCGGCGGCGAGTGCGGAATTGTCATGAATACGTAAATCGCTGCGAAACCAAACAAGCTGCAGGTTCATGCAAAATCCTTAGGTTAGCCGATGCCACCGCGTTTACAGGATACCGGATTCACGTAGCAGCGGGCGCAAACGAGCAATAGCTTGGGGAAGGTCGTCCCCCAGCATGTGAACGGCGCCGTCACGGAGGTCGTTCTCGCGCAGCCGCGCCACTTCGCCGCAAACGCCGAGGGGCACGCCGAGGGCTTCGGCGGCTTTGGGTAAATCGTCGCGAATATAGCGATCGTTTTCCCGCTGACCGCTGGAAAGCAGCACCATCGATGAATGTAGGCGAGACACCGCTTGCGGCAAATCGTCGAGTGGCAGCGAGTGATCGAAGAGTTGCACGCGGTAGCCTTGTTCGCTGGCCATGAGCGCGCACATCAACACCCAAAGCGGGCCGGGGTCGTCAGGCATAGCGCTGAGTAGGATCAGCGGTCCCCGTGTCGCTTGGTTGGCGTAGTGCAAGCGAATACCTACTTGGCTGCGGAAAAACGCTTCGAACGTGCGGCGTACCAAGTCGTCGGGCTCGGCGGCCCACTTGGCTTCTAGGGTCAGAATGACCGGCTGCCAAAGCTCGTTGATCGCCACGCTCAGCGGATAAAGCGCCAGGCTCTGGTGATACAGGGCTTCTAACTTCGGCAAGTCGACCGCTTCAATGACCGCCTGAAGCTGCTGGCGTTGGCTGGCCCAGTCACCGGCATTCGGCGTTGGTGCCTCGACCGTTTCAGGTTGGTCGAGCAGGTCCGCCACTTGGCTGACCGGTACGCCGCGGTTGAGCCATTGAAGAATGCGCTCGATGCGGCTGATGTCGTCCTGGGCGTAGAGCCTGTGTCCCTTGGGCGTGCGCTGTGGACGAATCAAACCGTAGCGTCGCTCCCAGGCGCGTAGAGTGACCGAGTTCACACCCGTCAAACGGGAAACTTCCCGAATCGGATAGAGGGGAGTATCGGGTGGGTGGGTCGCCTTGTTGCTCATGGGCGCCATTGCCTCTTGGTTGCCTGCAGCCAGCGCTGCAGGGGTCTGTCAATAATTGCGATAGCTATGTTGCCGCGCCAGCTCGGCGCAGGGCCATCTAGCCGTATAGCGATGTCGTATAGCGATTCGTTGAATAACACCTAATCGATGGAATAGGATCACGCTATTATAGGCACCTTTGTACAATTTGTGGCGACTGGGTACAACCTTTGCGGTGTCCATCTTGGTGCGCTGTTAGTCGGAGTATTATTAGACCGACCGGCCTAATAATGCCGCCCCCAGCTCGTTTCCAGAGAGCCAAGCATCCTCGACACGGCTACCGCGGAAGCTGTCACCGCACAGTGCTAAACCGCTCTCACTGTACAAGAACGACTGCCTGCCTGGCGAGGCAGGCTGGGCATAGCGCCAGCGGTGCGCCCCTACGTCAATAGGAGAGGGGAGCGATGTGTCGCTGGGCAGTGTGGTGACGAATGCCTCCCATAGCTGCTGCGCCGCGGATGCTGGTGTCGCGTCGATATGTGCATCGCTCCAGTCGAGTTGGGCCAGCAGGCTCAGGCTTTCCGGCTGGTGCTTTCGCCCTGGTTTGGTGTGGTTGCGAGAGACCAAGCGTAGAGCAGGATGCTCAAGATGCAGGCTCTGCCACTGGTCGCCGACGGGAAGTCTTGGAAGCGATTCGTCAAATATGGCCCATGCCGCCCAGCAGCTCCGCTGCGGTCTTTCTTCACAGGCGTCGGACAGCATCGGTTCCCAATCTGCCAGCAGCGCTTTCGCCTGGGGCGGCGGGGCGCTGATCACCACGTAATCGAAAAGACCGTACCGGTTGTCGTGAGCATCGCGAAGCTGCCAGCCTTTGGGCTGGCGCTCTAAAGCCGTGATGGTCGTTTCGAGCAAGAGCGTGGCATCAGCGAACGCGCTCAGCCCGTCGGCCAGGTAGCGAGTAATGGCGCTCATGCGCGGCGCTCCACAATAGCGTATCTGCCCATCGTCGTGTGTTTGCCAGCCGGATGCACTAGCCTGATAGCGATGTGTTGGCCAGATGTCCACACAACCGGCGTGTCGCCACTCGTCGACCTGACGCGCAAAACGCTCATCACGCACGGTAAAGGCTTGGGCGCCGAGGTCGAGCGTGGCGGCAGGGCGCTGTTTACTGGACATTCGCCCGCCGGGACCGCGTGCCTTATCGAATAGCCGAACCTGGGTACCCTGCTGCGCCAGTCGATGGGCGCAGGCCAGCCCAGACAGCCCGGCGCCCACGATGGCCACGCGAAGCGCAAAGGGTGATGGATAGCTCTCGTTTGCCGTTGCGGCCATACGTCCTCGCGGTATCAGTAGGCGGGTTCCATTTTATCGTAGCAGTTATGTATAAATATCGTACAATTAAATAAGTTGCAATGTGTATGAGTGACCGAACCTCGCCCACCGAGACCGCTCATCCGGCGGTGGCAGGCAACACTCTCCTGCACACCACGTTTAACGGCAAAGGAGTGACACCATGCGGGTATTGATCACCGGGGGCAGCGGCTTCGTGGGCCAACGACTCAGCCAAGTGCTGATCGACCAAGGGCACGAGGTGCAGGTGGTATCCCGAACGCCCCACAACGTGCGCGGTAAACTGCCCAAGACCTGCGATATCCGCGATAGCGCGCAAGCCTTCGTGGACACACCGCCAGACGCGCTGGTGAATTTGGCGGGGGAGCCCATTGCGGCAAAACGCTGGAGCACCGAACAGAAAGAGCGACTCATCCGCTCACGGGTCGAGAGTACCCAGCAGCTCATTGCCCTCTGCGAGCAGCTGACGGCCAACGGCCAACCTTTACCGAGCGTCATGGTGAGTGGTTCGGCGATGGGCTATTACGGCGATCAGGGGGACAAGGTGGTGGACGAGACCACCACGCCCCACGACGAGTTCGCGCATCGGCTGTGCGCTCAGTGGGAAGCGGCGGCCAAGCCCGTGGAGACGATGGGCATCCGGCTGGCGATTCTGCGTATTGGGCTGGTGCTCGAAGCGGGGGGCGGGACACTGCAAAAAATGCTGCCGCCGTTCAAACTCGGCCTAGGCGGGCGGTTTGGTGATGGTCAGCAGTTCATGCCCTGGATTCATCGAGATGACCTGGTGGCCGCGATCATCTATTTGATCACCCAGCCAGCCCTCTCTGGTGCGTTCAACGGCAGCGCACCGCATCCGGTGACCAACGCCGAATTCACTCAAACGCTGGCCAAGCAGCTGCATCGTCCGGCCATGTTTCCGGTGCCCGCGTTCGTGCTGAAAGCGGGCTTTGGGGAGATGTCGCGGCTGCTGTTGACCGGGGCAGACATGCGTCCCGAGCGGCTACGCGAAGCGGGCTTCGAGTTTCAGTACCCGACGCTCGACCAAGCACTGGCAGCCATCCTATAGCCGCCCGTCGCGAGCCTCAGTTCGCGTTGGGGTCGACGGTGATGATCACCCGCACCGAGTCGAGTCGTAGGCGAGTGTTTTCGATAGCGCTGCTCAGCGCCTGACGCTCCTGCTGCAGCGCTTCCAGCTCTTCACTGCGCACCGCCGGATTGTGCTCCGCCAGCGCCGTCAGGCGGGCCAGCTCGGCGTCTAGCTGGGCGCGCATGCGGATTTCTGCGGCCTCTACGATACTCGGCAGTTCACGCTCGGCTTCGCTTTCTCCTTGGGTGAGCAGCTCGCGAAGCTGATCATGGCGGCTCTTGATCAAATCCCGCGCCAGCGACTTGTTCACCTTCTGCAGGTTTTTGCCCAGCCCGGTGAACGAGATCTTGCTGGTCAGGTTGGCGCCTGACTCATCCAGCAGTACGCGTACGGCGGTGGGCGGCAAGAAGCGGTTCAGGTGCAGCGATTTGGGCGCCGGACAGTGGGTGCGGAAGACCAGCTCGGCCATCAAGCGCCCGCTGGGAATCGCCGGATGACGCAGCAGTGCTAGTGCGGTGTTGCCCATGGTGCCGTCGAGAACCCGGCCGATCATTTCGCGCACCAGCGGATGCTCCCAAGAGAGCCGCTGCACGTCATCCCGCGCTAGCGCCTGATCGCGACGATAGGTGGCGGAGAAGCCCTCTTCGCCTTTGACCAGCCCCGGCAGGCCATCCAGCATGTGCTGGCTGGGTTGCAGATGCAGCAGGCCGTTGCCGATCTCCTGGCTGTCGACGCCGAAGATATCCAGCGCACGCTCCACGTAGCGAGGCAGCGCCGGGTCGTCGTCCAGCTCGCGTACGGCATCGATCACCTGCCGTGCCCGCGTGGGGCGGCAGGCGTTGAGCTCCAGCAGGCGGTTGCGACCCGCATCCCGCTCGGCGAGCTTGGCGATGAACATCTCTCGGGTCTCGTCGATGATCTCGTCGAGCATCTCGTCGTCGAGCAGCGCATCGGCCAGGGCATCGCCAAAGGCATCGAACAGGTCGCTGCCCACCCCATGGGGCGCGCTGAACGCGTCCATGCCTTCGTGGTACCAGCGCAGCAGGCGCTCGCCGGGGCTGCCGGTAAACGTAGGCACGTGCAGCTCGATGGCGTGGCGCTGGCCGATCCGGTCAAGACGGCCAATGCGCTGCTCTAGCTGGTCGGGGTGCTGCGGCATGTCGAACATGACCAAGTGGCGGCAGAACTGAAAGTTGCGCCCCTCGGAGCCGATCTCGGAACACACCAACACCTGGCAGCCATCCTCTTCGTCGGCAAACGCGGCGGCGGCCCGGTCGCGCTCGACCAGCGATAGGCCTTCGTGGAAGACCGGCGCATGGTAGCCGCCCAAGACCCGCAGGCCCTCCGCGAGCCCTTCTGCGGTTTCCCGGTGGTGGGCAATGACCAGTACTTTGTCGTTGGCGAAGCCCGTCTCGCTGTCGTCGCTGAGTTTTTCGAGCAGCCAGTTGACGCGAGGGTCGATGTGCCACCAAGCCTCGGTGTTCAGCGGGTCGTTGCTGAGCTCGCGGTACATGGCGTCCGGGTAGATCAGTACGTCCGGATGGTCCATGCCGGTTTCGATCAGCAGCTCGTCCAAATAGTCGTCGTCGCGCTCCAGACGGCGCAGCACGCGGCGGTAGGCCGACGGCAGTTCGAGCGGAGCTAAATGCAGGCGTCGCTCGGGGAAGCCGCCTACGTGACGGCGGCTGTTGCGGAACATCACGCGGCCGGTGCCGTGGCGGTCGAGCAGTGCATCGCGCAGCTGGGCGCGTGCGGCGTCCTGCTGCTCCGGGCTGGCCTCTGGGTGGCACAGCGTGGCGAGCAGCGCCTGGCTGTCGCGGTCGTCGGCCACGGCGGCGACGCGTTCGCGGGCGCTCGCGATGTGCGGCAGCTCCTCCAGGGCATCGATGGCGCCTGCCACCGCGACGTAGTGCTGCTCCTCCTCTTTGAAGCGCTCGATGTCGTGGTAGCGCTCAGCGTCTAGTAGCCGCAGGCGGGCGAAGTGGCTCTCCAGACCCATCTGCTCCGGCGTGGCGGTGAGCAGCAGCAGGCCGGGAATCTCGGCGGCGAGCTGTTCCACGCACTGGTAGCCGGGGCCGCTCTTCTCCGGGCTCCAATCCAGGTGGTGGGCCTCATCGACGATCAGCAGGTCGAAGCGGCTGGCCAGGGCTTGGTCCTGGCGATGAATGTTGGCAAACAGCCAGCCTTGGCTAGCCAGCACGAGCTGGGCGCTCTCGAACGGGTTGGCGCTGCCGTGGGCCTGGCTCTGGTGCTCGTCCAGTAGAGTGACGTTCAGCGAGAAGCGGCGCAGCAGTTCGACCAACCACTGGTGGGTCAGGCTGTCGGGCACCAATATCAGCGCGCGCTCTACCCGGCCAGCCAGCAGCAGGCGGTGAAGAATCAGGCCGGCTTCGATGGTTTTGCCCAGGCCCACTTCGTCGGCCAACAGAACCCGCGGCGCATGGCGTCTGGCGACTTCGTCGGCAATATAGAGCTGATGGGGTATGAGGTCGATGCGCGGCCCGGCAAAACCGAGGGCCCCGTGCTGCTCGATGCGCTGGAAGTGGTGAAGAGTGCGAAAGCGAAGATCAAACCAGTCGTTGCGGTCGACTTGACCGGTGAGCAAGCGGTCGCGGGCCTGATCGAACTGCATGGTATCGGCCAGCTTGGCCTCGGGCAGCTCGCGCAGAGTGCCGTCGCTGTCTTCACCGATGTAGGTGATCAGGCCGCGACTCTCTTTGCTGTCATCGACGATCATCTGCCAGCCATCGGCAGAGAGAACGCGGTCGCCGCTGCCAAACATCACGCGGGTGAGCGGCGCCTGGCGGGTGTTGTAGGTGCGGGTTTCCTGGCTGGCACTGAACAAAATGGTAACGCTACGGGCGTCGCAGTTAAGCACGGTGCCGAGTCCAAGCTCGGCTTCGCCGTCGCTAATCCAGCGCTGGCCGGGAGAAAAATCGCTCATGATGCCTCGAGGAAGTCGTCAAAATCGGGTCGTACGCCGCCGGGGCAGGTGACCGGCGGCTAACAGGGCGGGGGATTCTAACGCAAAGCAGCGGGGGGATTAAGGTCTATCGTGGCCAATCGCTCAACCAGCGCTCCAACTGCGCGCGGGTCAGTTCACCGACGTGCACGTCGAGGGTTCTGCCCGTCGCATCGAAGAGCACCGTCGTCGGGAGTCCCGGCGCTTGGAAGCGCGCCATCAGCGTCTGCTCGGGGTCACGCAGCGGGTAACGGAAGCTGAGCGACTGCTCGTCCAAATAGCGGGCGATGGGCAGCAAGTCCTCGCCCTGATTCACCACGACGACGATAATGTCGTCGCGCTGGTCCGCCTCTGCTAACAGCGGCATCTCGCGCAGGCAGGGCGGGCACCAGGTGGCCCACAGATTGACGATGATGCGTTCGCCTTGATGGGTCAGCGACGGCAGCGACACCGCGTTGCCGTCGAGATCGTCTAGCGTGACATCGGGTAGCGACGTGACGGCAAATGATTGACCCAGCGGTGATAGCGTGACCAGCACCAGCCAAAGGCTGGCGGCGCCTACCGTCATGGCCAGACCGCCGATCATCGCCAATAGCCGCGCGCGCAGTGCCCAGACGGTCCAAAGCAAGCCAGCAAGCAGGCCGCCGAGGGCGTGATAGCCCGGCTGCCATACTTTCAGCGCGTCCAGCGGGGACGCCGCGTAGCTCTCCCAATGGAGGACGACGAACGTCACCCGCGCGCCGACGAGCCAAGCGAGCAACAAGCCGTTGAACCAGCGGCCATGGGGTCTGGCGGATAGCCCCAGCAGGTAGCGGCTGCTCAGCAGCAGCAGCAGCGCGCAGGCCAGCGCGTAAAGCCGTGGCGTCGAAATCAGCAGTGGGCCGAGGGCTATGGCATTCATCGTCATTCCGGTAAGCAGGTACACTAGGGCACCATACCACGCACGCTACTCACGATGGAGATGTCGATGCCGCAATCCTCTTTTGACACCCTGCGCGCTCTGGCCATAGGCAGTCAGGCGCTAGGCCTCGCGCTGATCATTACTCTCGAAACCGTGCTCGGTGACGGTGCCCGCCCCTGGCAGGGCGCGGTACTGGCCGTCATGGTGGCGTGTGCGCTGGTCATTGCACTGGTGCGCATGTACCGTAACAAGCGCCGACAGAAGCGACTGGCTGAGCGTTTAGAGGCATCAGAGCCGAAAAACCACGAGCGTTAGAAACCGTTGCTTGTGTTTTTGACGGGACGGTTCCAGATTATGGGTAGCCCTGCGCTGGACGGTCAGGGCACTCAATCTACTGGGAGCGACAAATAATATGATCAATAAGCGCGCACTAGCCATTGCCGTAGCGGCCTCGTCACTTGCTTTAACCGGGATGGCCCAAGCGGAGGTCAAAGTTGGCTTCTTGGGCGGCTTTACGGGGGGGATCGAGAGTCTGACACCGCCGATCTTTGCTGGGGCTCAGCTGGCGGTCGAACAGGTCAACGCGCAGGGCGGTATCTTGGGGGGGCAAACCCTGGCCATGCCTTCGGGCGATACCACCTGTTCCGATGCGTCGGCCGCCTCCAACGCCGCCGACCGCATGGTGAACTCCGAGAACGTCACGGCCATCGTTGGGGCGTTATGCACCGGTGCCACGATTGCCGCTGCCAACAACGCCGCGATCCCTGGCGGTGTGCTGATGGTGTCGCCAGCATCGACCGCGCCTGCGGTATCGGAGCTGGACGACAACGATCTGGTTTTCCGTACCGTGCCGTCGGACGCCTTCCAGGGGGAAATGCTGGCCAAGCTGCTGCTGGATAAAGGCATCGACTATGTGGCCGTTACCTTCGTCAACAACGACTATGGACGTGGTCTGTCGGACGCCTTTAGCGCCGCGTTTACCGCCGGTGGCGGCGAAGTGGCCGAGAACCTCGCCCACGAAGATAACCGGGCCGACTACCGCTCCGAGCTGGGCTCGCTCTCCGCCAGCGGTGCCGATACCCTCGTCGTCCTGGCCTACGCTGACACGTCTGGCCAAACGGTACTGCGTCAAGCCTATGAGAGTGGCATGTTCACCCAGTACGTGGGCGCTGACGGGATGGTAGGCGACAGCCTAGTCGAAGCGATCGGTGCCGACGTATTGGATGGCATGATTGCCACTCGCCCCGGCAGCCCAGAGCTACCCGGCACCGAAATATTTAACAACGCAGCGACTGAGGCGGATATCGACCCCAGCGCCGTGTTTGCGGCTCAAGCATACGATGCGGCCTTCCTGATTGCGCTAGCCATCGAGCAGAACGGCAGCGCAGACCGTGAAGGGCTCTCGGAAGCCCTGCGCAGCGTATCGAGTGCGCCCGGTGAAGTGATCCTGCCCGGTGAGTGGGAGAAAGCCGTCGAGCTGATCGCTGCGGGTACGGACATCAACTACGAAGGCGCCTCCGGCTCCCACGAGTTCGATGACAACGGTGATGTACCGGGCGTGGTCGTCGAGATGGCTGTAGAAAACGGCACCTTTACCAGCAAAGGGCAAGTGGACCTGTAAGCCGTTACCATCGCTACATAGCACAGCGCCCCGCTCATTGAGCGGGGCGCTTTTCGTTGGGCGATGCCTGTGTCATTAGCCGTGGCTTTTGATCTTTTCAGGCAGCAGCCCTTTGGGGGCAAAGCGCAGTACCAGGGTGATCAGCATGCCGATCACCAGGACTCGTGCTTGAAGCGCTCGACTGTCCATATTGCTGGGTGCCTCCCAGCCAAAGGCGTTCTCTCCGAGCGCGACGAACAGCTCCATCAAAAACAGCGCCAGCGGCTCGGACATGATCCAGATGATGTAGACGGCCACCGCACCAAAAATGGTGCCCAGGTTATTGCCGGGGCCGCCCAGGATGACCATCACCAGCACCAGAAAGGTGTGGTTCAGCGGTAGGTAGCCCTGCGGATCGAACAGGCTATTGAACGTGCCCAACATGCCGCCCCCCAGGCCCATCAAAATGCAGCCCAGCACGAAAATCTCCAGGCGACGCTTGTTGATGTCCTTACCCATGGCCGCCGATGAGACTTCGTTGTCGCGGATCGCGCGAATCATTCGCCCCCAAGGGGCGTGATAAGCACGGTGCAGCAGGAAGAAGATCACCGCAATGACCACCGCCGTCACCGATAGATAGATGGCGCGGGAGAGGGTAAAGCCGAGTTCGGCAGGGCCAGGCGTGGGCCAAGGCAGCGGCGAGACCGTGGCCGTGCCGCGGGTCAGCCAGTCGGAGTTTTTCAAAAACGCCTTGATGATCTCGGCAATACCCAGGGTGGCAATCGCCAAGTAGTCGCTGCGCAGCCCAAGACACACATGGCCGATGAAGTAGCCCACGCCACCGGCCAGCGCGCCCCCGACGATCCAGCCGACCCAAGGCGGCAGGCCAAATCCGCCCACAAAGCCCGCCTGGGACTGAATTTGGCTGGTGACATCGCGCAACAGACTGATCACGACGAGGTAGAGTACCACCGCCAGCACTACGGCGATCACGGTGCGCAGCGTTTTGGGTACACCCAAGCGGTCGAGTTTGGTGGCACCGATGACCACGACCGTGGCCGCAAGGCCATAGAGCAGCACTTGGCCTAGCTCGCCCGGCAGCTCGGTACCCCAAAAGGCGTCGTTGACCGGTACGCTAAACAGCATGGCGCAGAAGCCGCCGAGGGCGACGAAGCCCATAACCCCGGCATTGAACTGCCCGGCGTAGCCCCACTGAATCGTCAGGCCCAAAGCGAGAATGGCGTAACAGGCGGCTTCGACCAGCATGCGGGTGCTGTAGGCCGCACCCATCAGGGCATACACCGCCAAAACGGCGAGGAGCAGCGCACCAAACAGCACCAGCTCGCGCAGCGGGAAGCGGCGCTGCGGGGTGGCGTCTTTCGGCGTGTAGGCCGGATTGCGAGTATTGGTTGGATGGCTCATTAGATCACCTTGCCTTTGAACAGGCCGGTCGGGCGCCACACCAGGATGGCCACCAGAATGAAGAACGGCACCACGATTTTGTATTCAGTACCCACGAAGGCAAGATTCGACGGCAGCGCCAGCCACTCGGGAAAACTGTCTTGGAAGGGGCGCAGCAGCACGTTCCAGTTGAAGACGGCCAAGGTTTCGGCAAAGCCCACCACGAACCCACCGGCAATCGCGCCGTAAGGATGGCCCACTCCGCCGACGATGGCCGCCGCGAAAATCGGTAGCAGCAGGAAGAAGCTCAGGTCCGGTTTGAAGGTCACGTCCAACGAGAGCAGCGTGCCCGCAATCGCTGCGAGGCCGCCCGCAATCACCCAGGTGACCGCCATGATGGTATTGGTATTAATGCCCGATGCCTGGGCCAGCTCCGGATTATCCGACATGGCGCGCATGGCTTTGCCTAACCGTGAACGGTTGAGGAACAGGTGGAGCGCCATCACCGCAACGATGGTGATCACGAACAGATAGATCTGCGGTTCGGTGATCACGATCGGTGCCCGCGCGCCTTCGAACGGTAGCGCTAGACGAAAGATCTCTTTGCGGTCATCGACATACAGACTCTGCCCGCCGGTACCCGAGAACAAGCGAATCAAGCCCTGTAGCATCAGTGTGACCCCCAGCGAGCCAATCACCATGACGATGGGCTTTACGCCATGGGCGCGTAGCGGCTTATAGAAGGCCTTATCGATGCCGACGGCGAGTAGGGCGGTGAGTAGCATCGCCAGGGGCAGCATGATCAGCGCCGAGGGGACGCCAATGCTGGCGCCGACGGCAGGGAAAGCGGTGGTGAGCAGCAGCACCATGAAGGCACCGAAGGTCATCATGTCGGCATGGGCAAAGTGGGCAAAACGCATGATGCTGAAAATCAGCGTCACGCCAATCGCGCCAATGGCATAAATCGAGCCGGTGACGCTGCCCGCAATCACCACATTATTAATGAAAAAAGCCAGTTCGTTCACGCGTTTCTCCCCCGGGCTAGCCGCCCAAAAAGCTTTTGGCGACATCGGGGTCGGCCAGCAGAGCCGCCCCGGTATCCGTAAAGCGGTTCTGGCCTGCTGCCAGGACAAAGCCTTTATCGGCAATTGCCAAGGCCTGCTTGGCGTTCTGCTCGACCATCAAGATGCCCACACCCGCGGCGTTGATCTTCTTCACGCGATCAAAGATCTCATTCATATAGAGTGGCGATAATCCGGCCGTGGGCTCGTCTAGCAGCAGCAGGCTGGGCTCTGCCATCAGTGCACGACCCATGGCCACCATCTGGCGCTGGCCGCCGGAGAGCTCGCCCGCCGGCTGGTGGCGCTTCTCGACCAGCGGCGGGAAGAAGTCGTACACCTGTTCCAGCATGCGCTTGACGTTCTGCGGCTTCAGGTAGGCGCCCATCTCCAGGTTCTCTTTCACCGAGAGGCTGGGGAAGACGTTTTTCTCCTGGGGGACGAAGCCCATGCCTCGCTCCACGAGTTGGTTGGGCGGTAAATTGTGGATGGGTTGGCCGTTGAGCAGGATTTCGCCCTGGTTGACGTTCAGAAGCCCAAATACGGCTTTGAGCATGGTGGATTTTCCCGCGCCGTTGGGGCCGACGATGACGCCGACCTCGTCGGCATACAGGGTCATATCGACCCCGTTTAAAATGTTCATACTGCCATAACCACCGTGCACGTCGCGTGCTTCAAGCAGTGGCTGGGGTGATGCCTGTGTCGATGACATAAACGCGTCTCAGCAAGCGTCGCGCTGGGGTCTCCAGACGCGATCATGTTGTTGTAGCCGTGGGTGGGCTGTTGGTCGTGACGGTGTGAAGCGTATTGCCGGGGTTAGGCGGCATCCGAGCCGAAGTAGGCCTCGATGACTGCCGGGTCGTTCTGTATCGCTTCGATGTGTCCTTCCACCATGACGCTGCCCTGGGCCAGTACGATGACCGGATCGCAGAGCCGCGAAATCATGTCCATGTCGTGCTCGATGACCAGGAAGGTGTAGCCCATCTCGCGGTTGAGCCGCTCGATGTTGCCCATCAAATCGCCGAGCAGGGTGCGGTTCACCCCGGCGGCGATTTCATCGAGCAGAACGACCTTGGCATCGGTCATCATGGTGCGGCCAAGCTCCAGAAGCTTCTTCTGTCCGCCGGAGAGATTGCCCGCAAGTTCGTTGCGCACATGGTGCAGGCCGACGAAGTCGATGACCTCCAGCGCGCGGCGGCGCACCTCGGCCTCTTGCTCGCGCACCAGCGATGGCTTGAACCAAGTATTGAACAGATTTTCACCGGCCTGTCGGGGGGGCACCATCATCAAATTTTCCAGCGCGCTCATCTGGCTGAACTCGTGGGCAATTTGAAAGGTGCGTAGCAGTCCTTTGTGGAAACGCTGGTCGGCGCTCAAGGTGGTGATGTCTTCGCCATCGAGCAGGATCTGCCCGCTGTCCGGCGTCAGCGCCCCGGCGATCAGGTTGAAGAGCGTCGATTTACCGGCTCCGTTAGGGCCGATCATGCCGGTGATCGACCCTTTCTCGACTTGGATCGAACAGTCGTTGATGACATGTAGCCCACCGAACGCTTTATTGACGTGTTGTACTTCGATAAGCGGTTGCATGGTGTCCTCGTAAGGCAGGCGGCCTCGTCACCGCCTGCAGCAGGGATATTGTTATCAAGGTTTAGAGTGGCGCAGACGCTGGGCAAGCGCAAAAGCCGCCACGATGAGCAGTGCGCCGAGCGTTGGAATCAGATACCCCTCAATGTGGGGTATCGTACGTAAAAAGACGAACGATACTGCCGCCGGCCCGACGAAACGCACTAAAAAGCGCCAGAAAGCGAACCAGGTGGCATTGGTGCCGAGCTCTTTCATGACTTCGCTCTGGGTCAGCGCCCAGCCGGCAAACAGGGCGATCAACAGGCCACCCAGCGGCATGAAGATATTGGTCAGCAGCTCGATGACATCGAAGGCGCTGCGTCCAAACAGCGTATGGAAAATCGTGCCTTCTGCCCAGACGTTGAAGCTGACCACCGTGAGTAGCCCCATGGCCCAAGCCGCAACGACCATGATGGTGACCGCCTGGGGACGCGTCATGTCGAAGCGCTCGACCAGAAACGCCGCGACCGGCTCGATCAGCGAAATGGAGGAGCTAATGGCGGCCCCCAATACCAGAATGAAGAACACACCACCGACCAAGGCACCAAACGGCATCTCGGCAAAGGCCAGCGGCAGCGTCACGAACATCAGCCCGGGGCCCTGGCCGGTTTCCAGGCCCGCGCCGAACACCAGCGAGAAAATGGCCAGGCCCGCGACCATGGCAACGGCGGTATCGACGAACGCGACGGCAATGGCCGTCCGTGTGAGCGACGCGTCGCTGGACATATAAGCGCCGTAAGCCATGATCGCGCCCATACCGAGGCTTAGGGTAAAGAACGATTGACCCATGGCCTGCAGCCAGCCTTCCAGGCTGAGATCGCCAATGTTGAAGGTGAACAGGAAGCTCGCTGCCGCGCCTACATCGCCATTGATGATGCCGTAAATCAGCACCACGATCAGAATGACGAACAGCGCAGGCATCATGATGCGCAGGCCCGACTCTATGCCTTTATGAATACCCATACCGACGATCAGCGCGGAGCCCACGATGAACAGCGTGTGGTACAGCGTCATTAATCCGGGCGAGGCGAGCAGCGCATTGAAGCCCTCGCTGATGGTTTGCGCGTCTGCGCCAACCAGCGAACCGGTGAGCATCAGCCAGGTGTAGTGCAGCGCCCAGCCCGCGATCACCGAGTAAAAGCTCAAAATCAAAAAAGCGGAGGCGGCGCCCAGCCAGCCTATCGACTCCCACGCCCGTGATGTGCGATGCGTTTTAGTCAAATGCCGCATACCCATGATAGGGCTTTGACGGCTGGTGCGCCCCAGCATGGTCTCGGCGATGAGGATAGGAATGCCCACGGCAAAAATGGTCAGCGCGTAAATAAGGATGAACGCCCCGCCCCCGTTTTCACCGGTGAGGTAGGGAAAGCGCCAGAGGTTGCCGAGGCCGACGGCAGAGCCCACCGCCGCCAATAAAAACGTGCCTTTGTGTGTCCAGACGTTATGACCGCTCATGTGAAGGAGTGTCCGTATAGGGGTGCCAGGATGGGGGTAAGTATCCAAACACTTGTATGAATTATGGCATGTCAGCACCCCGAGGGCGTGCTGAGAATAGCGCTACTTTGCGATAGAACGTCAGCGCTTTCCAGCGTACTAGCGTTTAGGGTGCGTTAACGAGCACGCTTGGCGATGAACCAAAACGCGCGGCCAGAGGGGCTGTCGTACGAAAAAGGTTGCTACGCTGAGAACTTACATAAAAAAGCCCGCGCGGCGGCGGGCTTTGTGTCGGCAGCGGTCAGCTTACTTTTTGCTGGAGCGCTTGCGCTCGTTCTCTTTGAGCAGTTTCTTACGTAGGCGGATAAAGCTCGGCGTTACTTCGACCAGTTCATCGGAATCGAGGAATTCGATGGCTTGCTCCAGAGTGAACTTCACTGGCGGGGTCAGTACGATGTTCTCGTCGTTGCCCGAGGCGCGCATGTTATCCAGCTTCTTACCTTTGGTGGGGTTGACCACTAGGTCGTTGGCACGGCTATGGATACCGATCAGCATACCTTCGTACACCTCGGTGCCGTGGTCGACGATCAGCTTGCCACGCTCTTGCAGCGTGTAAAGCGCGTAGGCCAGCGCTTTGCCGTCGACCATGGAGACCATGACGCCATTACGACGCTCGATGGCGGCGTCGGGCTTTAGCGGGCCGTAGTGGTCAAAGCGGCTGGTTAGAATGCCGGTACCAGACGTCAGGGTCAGGAACTGGCCGCGGAAACCGATCAAACCACGGGCGGGTATGATGAAGTCCAGACGAACACGGCCTTTACCGTCCGGGTTCATGTTGGTCATTTCGCCCTTGCGGTAGCCGAGCTCTTCCATGATCGAGCCTTGGTGCTGCTCTTCACAGTCGATGATGACTTCTTCGTAGGGCTCCTGCTTGACGCCGTCGATCTCTTTGATGATGACCTCCGGACGGCCAACGGCCAGCTCGAAGCCTTCACGGCGCATGGTTTCGATCAATACCGACAGGTGCAACTCGCCACGGCCAGAGACTTTGAACTTCTCGGGGGTTTCGCCCTGCTCGACGCGCAGCGCCACGTTGTGGATCAGTTCTTGATCCAGACGATCCTTGATATTGCGGCTGGTAACGAACTTGCCGTCTTTACCGGCAAACGGCGAGTCGTTGACCTGGAACGTCATGGAGACGGTCGGCTCATCGACGGTCAGCGGCGGCAGCGCTTCGACATTATTCACGTCGCACAGCGTGTCGGAGATCGCTAGATCTTCGATGCCGGTGATGCAGACGATATCGCCAGCGGTGGCTTCATCGGTCTGCACTCGCTCGAGGCCCATATGGGTCATCACCTGGCCGACCTTACCCTTACGGGTCTTGCCTTCTTTAGTGATCACGCTGATTTGCTGGTTCGGCTTGACGCTGCCGCGAGTGATGCGGCCCAGGCCGATGACGCCGACGTAGCTGTTGTAGTCCAGCGCTGAGATCTGCATCTGGAAGGGGCCGTCGACTTCGACCTTCGGCGGCTCGACGATGTCCACGATGGCTTGGAACATCGGGTCCATGTTGTCGGCCAGCTCTTCCGGATCCATGCCGGCAATACCGTTCAACGCCGAGCAGTAGATGATCGGGAAGTCGAGCTGCTCGTCGGTGGCGCCGAGGTTGTCGAATAGATCGAAAATTTGATCGATGACCCAGTCGGGGCGCGCGCCAGGACGGTCGATCTTGTTGACGACGACGATCGGCTTCAGGCCCTGGGAGAACGCTTTTTGGGTCACGAAGCGGGTCTGCGGCATCGGGCCGTCAACGGCGTCGACCAGTAGCAGTACCGAGTCCACCATGGACATGACGCGCTCGACTTCACCACCGAAGTCGGCGTGCCCAGGCGTGTCGACGATGTTGATGTGGTAACCCTTGCCATTACCATCCTGCCACTGAATAGCGGTGTTTTTGGCCAGGATGGTAATACCGCGCTCCTTTTCCTGGTCATTCGAGTCCATGATGCGCTCTTGGCCTTCGGCCTTGCGGTCGAGCGTTCCGGACTGGCTTAACAGTTTGTCTACCAAGGTAGTTTTACCGTGGTCTACGTGGGCGATGATGGCAATGTTGCGAAGATTCTCGATCACGACGCGATCCTGCTGGAAAAATAGGGCGGCATTATAGGGTCTGGGGATGGTCTACTACCAGCGCTGTCTTAAACAAAGCAGCAAGTCAATAACCTAAACGCGGCAGTTTTCGCTGTTGTGACGCTTCCGTTAAGATAGGCGTTTTCCCAGTTGGGGCAAGCACATGACCATCGGTAACCTGATGCGTTTGTTAAGCGATGGCGAGGTTCATTCCGGTGAACAATTAGGCGAAGCGCTGGGCGTTTCCCGAGCCGCCGTGTGGAAACAACTAAAAAAATTAGAGGTGCTGGGTGTCGAGCTGGTGGCCGTCAAAGGGCGCGGCTACCGGCTCGCCTACCCGTTAGAACCGCTGGAGGGCGCCAAGATCGTCGAACGGCTGCCCGCCGATGCCCGCCATTTGCTGACACGGCTATTCGTCGAAGATCAGCTGCCGTCCAGTAACGAATATCTGCGCGAACGCTTTTCGCAAGGGGCGGGGCATGGCGAGGTCTGCTTCGTCGAGCTGCAAACGGCTGGGCGTGGTCGCCGGGGGCGAGTGTGGTCGACTCCCTGGGGGCAGAGCCTAATGGTGTCGATGGGGTGGCGCTTCGAGTCCGGCATCAATGCGCTGGAGGGGCTTAGTCTGGCCGTCGGTGTGGTGGTCTCCCAAGTGCTCGAACGTTATGGTGTGTCGCCCAAGTTGAAGTGGCCCAACGATGTGCTGCTGGCCGAGCAGGGTGGTGAACTCGGTAAGCTGGCCGGTATTTTGATCGAGGTGACCGGCGACGCGGCTGGCCCCTGCGAAGTGGTCATCGGCATGGGCATGAATCTGTCATTGCCAGATAGCTTGCGCGCCACGATCGACCAGCCGGTGGCGGCGCTGTTCGATGCGCAGCCGGGCATTTCGCGTAATCAGCTAGCGGCAGACATGGTAGCAGGGCTTTTGAACATGCTGGCAGGGTTCGAAACCCGCGGGTTTGCTCCCTGGTTGAATGCCTGGAATCAGCGGCATGCCTACGCAGGCCTGCCCATCCGTGTGATTCAAGGCGAGCGTACCAGCGATGCCGTCGCCGGGGATGTCGATGAAAGTGGTAACCTATGGGTTACTGAAAATGGTTACTCGCGACGCCTGGTCGGCGGTGAGATTAGCGTACGTAGGCGCCTATGATTTTGGATTTGGATATCGGCAACACGCTGTCGAAGTGGCGGCTCAAGGATGCCGAGAGCAGCGAGATCCGTTCGCGAGGCGCCGTGTGGACGCGAGAGGAGTGGCGTCCCGGGGCAGACATTCCCGATTTGGACGTCGTGGAAGCGGTACGTATCTCCAGCGTGGCCAGGACGGCCGTGCTTGAAGAGACCGTCGCGCTGCTGCGGCGCCAGGTGCGCCATGTGTACGTGGCTCGCTCGACGTCAGAGGCGCTCGGTGTCGTCAACGGATATGAAGAGCCGGGGCGACTCGGCGTCGACCGCTGGATGGGGGCGCTGGCAGGCTACCAGCTGGCGGGGGGGTGCTGCGCGGTGGATTGCGGGAGTGCCATTACCATCGACTTCGTATTACCGGGCGGTATGCATCTAGGTGGTTTTATCATCCCAGGGCTGCGGCTGATGAAAGAGAGCCTGAAGCTGGGAACACGCAATGTCGCCATCGATCCGGAAAGCGAAGCCGATGCGCTACTAGAGCCGGGAAGGCGCACGGTGGATGCGGTGAACCATGGTATTTACATGGCCGCCGTTAGCGCCATCAACCGCATTTACAGTGAAGTATGCGATCAGCAGGGGGTGACACTACCGGTGCTGCTGACCGGCGGCGATGCCCGTGTGGTATCCCGTGGCGTGCAAGTGCCTCACGCGGTGTGGCCCGACATGGTCTATGGTGGGTTGGAGGCCTGCTATCCGCTCACGTTTGCCGAACGTGCTGGAAAGTTGTCGGGCGCGCCGCGAGTGCCAGAGCCGGTATCATTAGAAAAAATTCGTGCAGGCCTTGCATTCTCCATGCTGCTTTGACAGAATGCAGCGCGTTCCAGAGCGGATGCCGTGCTTTGAAAGTGCTGCTTCCAGCAAGCTTTGATAAATAAAGGGTTTGCAGGCTTGACACCGTTTTGGAGGCTGGCATAATGTGCCGCCACAGCTGGAGAGGTTCCCGAGTGGCCAAAGGGAGCAGACTGTAAATCTGCCGCGAAAGCTTCGAAGGTTCGAATCCTTCCCTCTCCACCAGATTGATCGAGCGCTGAGTTGTTCAGCGTTTGGGAATGAAAAGCCGGTAAGCGGGCATTAGCTACTGTTTCTCGTGCAACGGATTGTCATTCTACAGGCAAGTTCGGCGGGCGTAGTTCAATGGTAGAACCTCAGCCTTCCAAGCTGATGGTGCGGGTTCGATTCCCGCCGCCCGCTCCAGTTTGATGTGTTTGGCTCATGTAGCTCAGGGGTAGAGCACACCCTTGGTAAGGGTGAGGTCGACGGTTCAATTCCGTCCATGAGCTCCATATTGCAAAAAAAGCGAGCGAAGCTCGCTTTTTTTGTCTGTGCTCTCCCATTGGGTGGAGGGTAAAAGTAAGGGTTGTCAGGTGGGGGTTTCTCCGCTATCATGGCGCCCGCTGTTGCGTAGGCGTTTGCTTGCGCACGTGACGATACAGGCCAGTAGCTCAATTGGCAGAGCAGCGGTCTCCAAAACCGCAGGTTGGGGGTTCGATTCCCTCCTGGCCTGCCAGCCTTCCCCAGGTTGGTATGTCTTTTTCTAGAATTCCTTTGTCGCTCGCTGCACCCTTGGGAGTCTCGTTTTTATGAAGCCTAGTTCCGTAAAACATGGCGAAGAGGTGCAACAGACGCGCCATGACGGGCTCAAGTGGGCGGCGGTTGTGGCGCTGCTTGTCGTTGCAGTCGTTGGTAATACCTATTTCACCGATGTTGGCCTGCTCTACCGCGTCTTAGGTGTGGTGGTGTTGTGTGCGCTTGCGGGTTTGATCGCCTTAACAACCACCAAAGGCCGTGACTTGGTTGAGCTTGCCATCAGCGCCAAGAAAGAGATTCAGCGCGTTGTATGGCCGACCCGTCCTGAAACCATCCAAACCACGGCGATCGTGCTAGTGGCTGTGCTGGTGGTGGGTCTGATGCTGTGGTTGATCGATACTCTTCTTGGCTGGGCGATGTCCGGCGTCATTGGTTAGGAGTTTTCATGTCCAAACGTTGGTACGTCGTCCACGCTTATTCCGGCTTCGAAAAGCATGTCATGCGCTCGCTTATCGAGCGTGTGAAGATGTACGGCATGGAAGATCGCTTTGGCGAGATCCTGGTGCCGACGGAAGAAGTGGTTGAGATGCGTGACGGTAAGCGCCGCAAGAGTGAGCGCAAGTTCTATCCGGGCTACGTGTTAGTCGAGATGGAAATGGTGGATGAAACTTGGCACCTGGTGAATGAAACGCCGCGTGTCATGGGGTTCATTGGCGGCACCAAAGAGAAGCCCGCCGCGATTACCAGTCGCGAGGCGGAAGCCATTCTGCGTCGTGTGAAAGACGGCACCGACAAGCCGCGACCCAAAACCATGTTCGAGCCGGGTCAGTCCGTTCGTGTCATCGATGGTCCGTTTGCTGACTTCAACGGTGTCGTCGAAGAGGTGAACTACGACAAGAGCCGCCTGCAGGTCAGCGTGCTGATCTTTGGGCGTGCAACGCCTGTTGAGCTCGAGTTCTCGCAGGTAGAAAAAGAGTAATCTCAAAATGTTGCAGGCTGGTGTCCTATGCGCGCCAGTCTGGATTCATGTAAAGCAGCCCAGCGCTGCTTTACGCGTACCGGGGAGCCGTCAGGCGCTATCACCCAACTGGAGTATTTACCATGGCCAAGAAAGTACAGGCTTATATCAAACTGCAGGTTGCTGCAGGTAAAGCCAACCCGAGTCCGCCCGTAGGCCCCGCGCTGGGTCAGCATGGCGTGAACATCATGGAATTCTGTAAGGCGTTCAACGCTGCGACTCAAGAAATTGAGCCGGGCCTGCCGACGCCTGTCGTGATCACTGTCTACTCTGACCGTAGCTTCACGTTCGTCACCAAAACACCGCCTGCGGCTGTTCTGCTCAAGAAAGCGGCTGGCATCAAGTCCGGTTCTGGTGAGCCGAACAAGAAGAAAGTCGGTACCGTGACTCGCGAGCAGCTCGAAGAGATCGCCAAGACCAAAGAGCCGGATATGACGGCTGCTGATCTCGACGCCGCGGTGCGCACCATCGCTGGTAGCGCTCGTAGCATGGGCTTAAACGTGGAGGGTCTCTGATCATGGCTAAATTGTCTAAGCGCGCGAAAGTCATCCGCGAGAAAGTAGACCCGAACAAAGCGTACTCTCTGGAAGAAGCCGTTGCGCTACTTTCCGAGCTGTCGACTGTCAAGTTCAAAGAGTCTCTGGATGTGGCGATCAACCTGGGTGTTGATCCGCGTAAATCCGATCAGGTCGTACGTGGCGCTACCGTCATGCCTAACGGTACTGGTAAAGACGTTCGCGTAGCCGTCTTCACCCAAGGTGCCAATGCTGATGCGGCTAAAGAAGCCGGTGCTGACATCGTGGGTATGGACGATCTGGCTGAGCAAGTCAAAAAAGGCCAAATGGACTTCGACGTGGTCATCGCCTCTCCGGATGCGATGCGCGTTGTCGGCCAGTTGGGCCAAATTCTTGGTCCGCGTGGCCTGATGCCGAACCCGAAAGTAGGCACCGTGACGCCTGACGTGGCGACGGCGGTCAAGAATGCCAAAGCGGGTCAGGTGCGTTTCCGTACCGATAAGAACGGCATCATCCACACGACCCTAGGTAAAGTGGATTTTGACGCGGCGTCCGTTCAGGGCAACTTGGAAGCACTGGTAGCTGACCTGAAGAAGCTCAAGCCGAGCTCTTCCAAAGGCATCTACTTTAAGAAAATTACCCTGTCCACTACCATGGGCCCGGGTTTGACCATCGACCACTCTGCGCTGGTATAAGCGAGTCGTCGGCAGGTTTTAGTAAGTACCGAGCAAGAACTTTGCGGTCCCTCGCTAGGCAGTCAGTCGAGCGAGGCGCCGTCAAAGACCGCAGGTGCCGCCTCGTCTTTTGAGACGGGGCGGCTTAATCGCCCTAGAGCGCCTGCGCAGATGGTGTGGCCGCCAGTTGGTTAACGCTTTTCGCAAGCCGCTTTCTGGTGAGCACCATCCCCCAAGGCTTCCAAGGCCAGCAGTATGCCTTGGAAGAGATGGTAACCACCGGAGCCTTGATGGGTTCCGGCACGAAGGAGTGATCACTGTGCCACTAGCACTTGAAGGCAAGAAAGCGATTGTTGCCGAGGTCAGTGAAGCGGCCAAGGGCGCACTCTCCGTCGTAGTTGCCGATTCTCGTGGCGTTACGGTCAGCAAAATGACCGATCTGCGTAAGCAGGCCCGCGAGAACGGTGTAGAGCTTCGCGTTGTTCGTAACACGCTGGCTCGCCGCGCACTCGAAGGCACTCAGTGGGAGTGCCTGAACGAGAGCTTTGTTGGTCCTACTCTGCTGGCTTTCTCTACTGAGCATCCGGGCGCTGCCGCTCGTCTGTTCAAGGATTTCGCCAAAGACGAGAAGAACTTCGAAGTCAAAGCGTTGGCCTACGAAGGTGAGCTGATTCCGGCTGCTGACATCGATCGTCTAGCAACCCTGCCGACCTACGACGAGGCGATTGCCAAGTTGATGTCGGTCATGAAAGAAGCCTCCGCTGGCAAGCTGGTTCGTACTCTGGCCGCACTGCGCGACCAAAAGCAAGAAGCCGAAGCTGCCTAAGCAGCGTTTCTTGCAGGCGGCGTGAACGATCGAGTCGTAGCGTTGCCTGAACCAAGCAATGAACCCTGAGTTCTCGGTCGACCGAGACTCCCGCAAAGTTAGGAATGAAACAATGGCACTGACCAAAGACGATATCATCAATGCTGTAGCCGACATGTCCGTCATGGAAGTTGTCGAGCTGATCGAAGCGATGGAAGAGAAGTTCGGCGTTTCTGCAGCGGCGGCCGTGATGGCTGGTCCGGCTGCTGGCGGCGAAGCAGCTGCTGAAGAGCAGACTGAATTTGACCTGGTGCTGGCATCTGCTGGTGACAAGAAAGTTAACGTCATCAAAGCCGTTCGTGAAATCACCGGTCTTGGCCTGAAAGAAGCCAAGGGTGCCGTTGACGGCGCGCCGGCGACCATCAAAGAAGCCATGTCTAAAGAAGACGCTGAAGCCGCTAAGAAGAAGCTGGAAGAAGCGGGCGCAACCGTCGAGCTCAAGTAATCCTTGTGCTGATGGCTTTACGCGCTGCGTAAGCTTCCACGGCTGGCGGCGGGCTATCCCGCTGCCGGCCTTTTTCTGTTGTAATATGCTGCAAGGCAACAGCAGAAGCGCTGCGGTAAAAAGCAGCAAAACAGTAAGACCGTTGTTGTGAAGCGTACGTTGTTGTGACGCGTCAGTTGTGAAGCGCGAGTGATGTTGGCAAGCGACAGCAAAGCGCGAACAGCACTACTGTAACACTGTTATCTATCAAGATTTTTGACGGCGAGCTACCGATTTAGGAGCTTGCTGTCTGCGTCTGAAACGCCCGCGGGGCAGATGACCACGCATCGGTCACCCATGGTGAACAAGCTGGGGAATACAGATGGCTTACTCATATACTGAGAAAAAACGCATCCGCAAGGATTTCGGCAAACTGCCCCAAGTGATGGATGTGCCTTACTTGCTGGCCATCCAGCTTGATTCCTACTACGACTTTCTCCAGCAGGATCGTTCGCCCGACGAGCGCCACGAGGTTGGCCTGCACGCGGCGTTCAAGTCCGTGTTCCCGATCGAGAGCTTCTCAGGCAATGCGGCCCTGGAGTACGTGAGCTACCGTTTCGGTACGCCAGCGTTCGATGTCAAAGAGTGTCAGCTGCGTGGCGTGACCTATTCCGCTCCGCTGCGTGTCAAGGTTCGCTTGATCATCTACGATCGCGACTCTTCGAACAAGGCCATCAAAGACATCAAAGAGCAGGAAGTCTACATGGGGGAGATCCCCCTGATGACCGAGAACGGTACCTTCGTCATCAACGGTACTGAGCGGGTTATCGTTTCTCAGCTCCACCGTTCGCCCGGTGTGTTCTTCGATCACGACAAAGGCAAGAGCCACTCCTCAGGGAAGTTGCTCTACTCTGCTCGCGTGATTCCTTACCGTGGCTCTTGGCTCGACTTCGAGTTCGACCCGAAAGACAACGTCTTCGTACGTATCGACCGCCGCCGCAAACTGCCGGCCTCGGTATTGATGCGTGCGCTGGGCATGAGCACCGAAGAGATCCTCGACGAATTCTTCGAAACCAGCAAGTTCCACATCGAGAAGAGCGGTTTCTCGGTGGAGCTGGTACCGTCACGTCTGCGCGGTGAAACGGCCACGTTCGACATCAAAGATGGCGAAGGCGGCGTCATCGTCGAAGAGGGCCGTCGGATCACTCAGAAGCACATTCGTCAGCTTGAAAAAGCCGGCCTTGAGCGTCTGGAAGTGCCGATGGAGTACCTGTTCGGCAAAACGCTGGCCAAAGACCAAATCGATACCAAAACCGGTGAGCTGATCTGCCCGTGTAACACGGAAATCACTCCGGAAGTCCTCGAGCGTATGGCGCAGGGCGGTATCACGCATATCGAAACCCTCTACACCAACGACCTCGACTGCGGTTCGTTCATTTCCGACACTCTGAAGCTGGATACCACCGGCTCTCAGTTGGAAGCGCTGGTCGAGATTTACCGCATGATGCGCCCCGGCGAGCCGCCCACCAAAGAGGCTGCCGAGACGCTGTTCCACAACCTGTTCTTCACCGAAGACCGCTACGACCTGTCGGGCGTTGGCCGGATGAAGTTCAACCGTCGCCTGCGCCGTGAATCCGACACGGGCTCTGGCGTATTGGATCGTAAAGACATCCTCGATGTCCTGCGTGAGCTGATCAATATCCGTAACGGCTTCGGCGACGTGGACGATATCGATCACCTGGGTAACCGTCGTATTCGCTGCGTGGGCGAAATGGCCGAGAACCAGTTCCGCGTCGGTCTGGTGCGCGTCGAGCGTGCGGTGAAAGAGCGCCTTTCCATGGCGGAAAGCGAAGGCCTGATGCCGCAAGACCTGATCAACGCCAAGCCGGTTGCGGCGGCGGTGAAAGAGTTCTTCGGCTCCAGTCAGCTGTCTCAGTTCATGGACCAGAACAACCCGCTCTCCGAGGTGACCCACAAGCGTCGTGTGTCGGCACTCGGCCCGGGTGGTCTAACCCGTGAGCGTGCAGGCTTCGAAGTGCGCGACGTACACGCCACGCACTATGGCCGTCTGTGCCCGATCGAGACGCCGGAAGGCCCGAACATTGGTCTGATCAACTCGCTGGCGACGTACAGCCACACCAATAGCTACGGCTTCCTGGAGACGCCTTACCGTAAGGTCGTCAATAGCCAGGTGACCGATGACGTGGTGCATCTCTCTGCCATCGAGGAGGGCGATTTCGTTATCGCCCAGGCCTCTGCTGCCGTAGATGAGTCTGGCAAGCTGAGCGATGACTTGGTGCAGGTGCGTCACCGTGGCGAGACGACCTTCATGCGTCCTGAACAGGTGACGCTGATGGACGTGTCTCCGCGTCAGGTCGTCTCCGTGGCCGCCGCGCTGATTCCGTTCCTCGAGCACGACGATGCCAACCGCGCCTTGATGGGTGCGAACATGCAGCGTCAGGCCGTTCCGACCCTGCGCGCCGACAAGCCGCTGGTCGGTACCGGCATGGAGCGTTTCGTGGCACGCGACTCCGGCGTGTGTGCCGTGGCGCGCCGTGGCGGCGTCATTGACTCCGTCGACGCGCGTCGTGTGGTGGTGCGGGTCAACGAAGATGAAATCATCGGCGGTGAAGCCGGTGTCGACATCTACAACCTGACCAAGTACACCCGTTCCAACCAGAACACCTGCATGAACCAGCGCCCCATCGTGCGCCCTGGTGACAACGTGGCGCGTGGTGACATCCTCGCCGACGGTCCGTCCGTCGACATGGGTGACCTCGCGCTTGGCCAGAACATGCGTATCGCGTTCATGCCCTGGAACGGCTACAACTTCGAGGACTCCATCCTGCTCTCCGAGCGTGTGGTTCAAGAAGACCGTTTCACCACGATCCACATCCAGGAGCTGACCTGTGTGTCCCGCGACACCAAGTTGGGGCCGGAAGAGATCACCTCCGATATTCCCAACGTCGGTGAATCGGCGCTGGGTAAATTGGACGAAGCGGGCGTTGTTTACATTGGTGCCGAAGTCGGCCCCGGCGATATTCTCGTCGGTAAGGTCACGCCCAAAGGCGAAACCCAGCTGACGCCCGAAGAGAAGCTGCTGCGCGCCATCTTCGGTGAGAAGGCGTCTGACGTAAAAGATACCTCTCTGCGTGCTCCTACCGGCATGAAAGGGACGGTCATCGACGTTCAGGTCTTCACCCGTGACGGCGTCGAAAAAGACTCCCGTGCACTCTCCATCGAGCAGATGCAGCTGGACGAAGTGCGTAAGGATCTTCAAGAGACCTACCGCATCGCCGAAGATGCCACCTTCGAGCGTCTGAAGCGTACGCTGGCCGGTCAAGCCGTCAACGGTGGACCGCAGCTGAAGAAAGGCGACGTGTTGGACGACGCGTACCTGGACGAACTGCCCCGTCAACAGTGGTTCAAGCTGCGTATGCAGGACGAGTCCTACAACGAACTGCTGGCCCAGGCCGACGAACAGCTCGAAAACCGCCGGAAAGAGATGGACGAGCGTTTCGAAGACAAGAAGCGCAAGCTGACCCAGGGCGATGACCTCGCGCCGGGCGTGCTGAAAATCGTCAAGGTCTATATGGCGGTCAAGCGCCGTATTCAGCCCGGTGACAAGATGGCCGGTCGCCACGGTAACAAAGGTGTTATCTCTGCGATCATGCCCATCGAAGACATGCCGTTCGACGAGAAGGGCGAGCCGGTGGACGTGGTACTGAACCCGCTGGGTGTACCGTCGCGTATGAACGTCGGTCAGATTCTGGAAACCCACCTGGGTATGGCGGCACGCGGCTTGGGTGTCAAAATCGACGCCATGCTGCGCGACGCCCGCGGTCAGCAAGTCGCTGAAATTCGTGACTTCCTGGGTCAGGTGTATAACACGCCGGGTACCCGCGTCGAGGATATCGACTCCTTGACCGATGACGAAGTCATCGCGCTGGCGAAGAACCTAAAGGGCGGTGTGCCGATGGCCACGCCGGTGTTCGACGGTGCCAAAGAGCACGAAATCAAGCACCTGCTGAAGCTGGCGGACATTCCGGAGTCGGGCCAAATGACGCTGTACGATGGCCGTACCGGCGATGCGTTTGACCGTCCGGTGACCGTTGGCTACATGTACATGCTGAAGCTCAACCACTTGGTAGACGACAAGATGCACGCGCGTTCTACCGGTTCTTACTCGCTTGTTACGCAGCAGCCGCTGGGTGGTAAGGCGCAGTTCGGTGGTCAGCGCTTTGGTGAGATGGAAGTGTGGGCGCTGGAAGCCTATGGCGCCGCGTACACGCTGCAAGAGATGCTCACCGTCAAGTCGGACGACGTCGAAGGCCGCACCAAGATGTACAAGAACATCGTGGATGGCGACCACACCATGCAGGCAGGCATGCCGGAATCCTTCAACGTACTCGTGAAGGAAATCCGCTCGCTGGGCATCGATATCGAGTTAGAGAGCTAGGAGCCGTCCCATGAAAGATTTGGTGAAAGTACTCAAATCGCAATCTCAGTCCGAAGAGTTTGACGCGATCAAGATTACCCTGGCGTCGCCGGACATGATTCGCTCCTGGTCCTTCGGCGAGGTGAAGAAGCCTGAGACCATCAACTACCGTACCTTTAAACCGGAACGGGATGGTCTGTTCTGTGCCAAGATTTTCGGCCCGGTCAAAGACTACGAGTGCTTGTGCGGCAAATATAAGCGCATGAAGCACCGCGGCATCATCTGTGAGAAGTGTGGTGTCGAAGTCACCAAGGCGGCCGTGCGTCGTGAGCGCATGGGTCACATCGAACTGGCATCGCCGGTGGCTCACATTTGGTTTTTGAAATCCCTGCCGTCGCGTATCGGCATGTTCCTCGATATGACGCTGCGTGATATCGAGCGCGTGCTCTATTTCGAAAGCTTTGTGGTCATCGACCCCGGCATGACCACGCTGGAGCGTGGTCAGCTGCTCAACGACGAGCAGTACTTCGAAGCCTTGGAAGAGTTCGGCGACGACTTCGACGCCCGTATGGGGGCCGAAGCCGTTCAGGAGCTGCTCAAAGACATCGATCTGGAAGAAGAGATCAATACGCTGCGTGAAGAGATTCCGCAGACCAACTCTGAAACCAAGATCAAGAAGCTCTCCAAGCGCTTGAAGCTGCTGGAAGCATTCTACCACTCCGGCAATGCGCCGGCGTGGATGGTCATGGAAGTGCTGCCCGTACTACCGCCGGACCTGCGTCCACTGGTGCCGCTAGACGGTGGCCGTTTCGCGACCTCGGATCTCAACGACCTCTACCGTCGTGTGATCAACCGTAACAACCGTTTGAAGCGTCTGCTCGACCTCAATGCGCCCGACATCATCGTGCGTAACGAGAAGCGTATGCTGCAGGAAGCGGTCGACGCACTGCTGGATAACGGCCGCCGCGGCCGTGCCATCACGGGCTCTAACAAACGTCCGCTGAAATCCTTGGCCGACATGATCAAGGGTAAGCAGGGGCGTTTCCGGCAGAACCTGCTGGGTAAGCGCGTCGACTACTCCGGCCGTTCGGTGATCACCGTGGGCCCGACCCTGCGTCTGCACCAGTGCGGTCTGCCGAAGAAAATGGCGCTCGAGCTGTTCAAGCCGTTCATCTACTCCAAGCTGCAGTCGCTGGGCCATGCGTCCACGATCAAAGCCGCGAAGAAGATGGTCGAGCGCGAGCTGCCGGAAGTATGGGACATCCTGGCCGACGTCATTCGCGAACACCCGGTACTGCTCAACCGCGCGCCGACTCTGCACCGTCTGGGTATCCAGGCGTTCGAGCCGCTGCTGATCGAAGGTAAGGCGATTCAGCTGCACCCGCTGGTGTGTGCGGCTTACAACGCTGACTTCGACGGTGACCAGATGGCGGTCCACGTACCGCTGACGCTGGAAGCCCAGCTCGAAGCCCGCGCGCTGATGATGGCGACCAACAACGTGCTGTCGCCGGCTAACGGCGAGCCGATCATCGTACCGTCGCAGGACGTTGTTCTGGGCCTATACTACATGACCCGTGAAAAGATCAACGCCAAGGGCGAAGGCATGGTGTTCTCCGACCTCAATGAGGTAGAGCGCGCCTTCGGCACGCAGTCCGTGTCGCTGCATGCCCGCGTCAAGGTGCGTCTGGACGAAGTGGACATCGACGAAGAGACTGGCGAGCGCTCCGAGCACCGCCGTCTTTACGACACCACCGTCGGTCGTGCGCTGCTGTTCCGCATTCTGCCGGAAGGCGTTCCGTTCGCGCTGATCGATCAGCCGATGAAGAAGAAGGCGATCTCTAGCCTGATCAACGAGGTATACCGTCGTGCGGGGCTGAAGCCCACGGTCATCTTCGCTGACCAGCTGATGTACACCGGCTTCCGTCTGGCGACCTGGTCCGGTGCCTCGATCGGTGTTAACGACTTCGTTATCCCCGACGCCAAGACCGAGATCGTTGATGCCGCTGAAGCAGAAGTCAAAGAGATCGAAGACCAGTTCTCCTCTGGCCTGGTAACCGCAGGCGAGAAGTACAACAAAGTTATCGATATCTGGTCCAAGGCCAACGATAAAGTCGCCAAAGCGATGATGGTCGGTATCTCGAAAGAGACGGTCGTCGATCGTGATGGTAACGACGTCGAGCAGGACTCGTTCAACAGCGTCTTCATCATGGCCGACTCCGGTGCCCGTGGTAGTGCCGCTCAGATCCGTCAGTTGGCAGGTATGCGTGGCCTGATGGCCAAGCCGGATGGCTCGATCATCGAAACGCCGATCGTGGCCAACTTCCGTGAAGGTCTGAACGTACTGCAGTACTTCATCTCGACCCACGGTGCGCGTAAAGGTCTGGCGGATACGGCACTGAAAACGGCCAACTCCGGTTATCTGACTCGTCGTTTGGTCGACGTGGCGCAGGACCTGGTCATCACCGAGACCGACTGTGGCACCGAAAACGGCCTGACGCTGCACCCGATCATCGAGGGTGGCGACATCATCGTACCGCTGTCTCAGCGCGTACTGGGCCGTGTCGTCGCGCAGGACGTGGTGGATCCGAGTACCGAAGAAGTACTGATTCCGCGTAATACGCTGCTCGACGAGAAGTGGTGTGCCTCGCTGGACACCATGGGCGTTGACGAAATCGTCGTACGCTCCACGATTACCTGTGATACGGCTCACGGCGTGTGTTCCGCCTGTTACGGACGTGACCTTGCCCGTGGCCACCAGGTCAACATCGGTGAGTCTGTCGGTGTCATCGCCGCACAGTCGATCGGTGAGCCGGGTACTCAGCTGACCATGCGTACGTTCCACATCGGTGGTGCGGCATCGCGTTCGTCTGCGGTCGATAGCGTTCAGGTCAAGCACGGCGGTAAAGTGCGCCTGCATAACATCAAGCACGTTGAGCGTGCCGACGGCAAACTGGTCGTGGTCTCTCGTTCGAGCGCCTTGGCGGTTGCCGACGATCACGGTCGTGAGCGTGAGTACTACAAGCTGCCCTATGGTGCCGAGCTCTCCGTGCGCGATGGCGACGTGGTCGATGCCGGTGCCGTCGTAGCCAAGTGGGATCCGCACACCCATCCGATCATTGCGGAAGTGGAAGGTAAGGCGCAATTCATCGACCTCGATGAAGGTGTCACCATGCACCGCAGTGTCGATGAGATGACCGGTCTGTCGTCCATCGAAGTGATCGAGTCGGCCGCACGCCCAATGGCGGGTCGTGACAAGCGCCCGATGGTGATGCTGAAAGATGCCGCTGGTGAGTACGTATCCGTGTCCGGTTCCAATACGCCGGTTCAATACCTGCTGCCGGGTAACTCCATCATCTCGGTGGACGACGGTGCGACTATCGGTGTAGGTGAAGTCGTTGCACGTATACCGGTCGAGGCGTCGGGTAACAAGGACATCACCGGTGGTCTGCCCCGCGTGGCTGACTTGTTCGAAGCACGTAAACCCAAAGAGTCTGCTATTTTGGCGGAAATCAGCGGTGTGGTGAGCTTCGGTAAAGAGACCAAAGGTAAGCGTCGTTTGACGATTACGCCTGAGTCTGGCGATCCGTTCGAGGCGCTGATCCCGAAATGGCGTCAAATCGCCGTGTTCGAAGGCGAGACGGTCGAGAAGGGTGAGGTGATCTCCGATGGCCCAAGCAACCCGCACGATATCCTGCGTCTGCTGGGTGTCGCGGAGCTGGCCAAGTACATCACCGCCGAAGTACAGGACGTTTATCGTCTGCAGGGCGTAGGCATCAACGACAAGCACATCGAAGTCATCGTGCGTCAGATGCTGCGCAAGGTGGAGATCACCGATTCCGGCGACTCTGACTTCATTACCGGCGACCAGGCAGAACTGGTTCGCGTACTGGAGCAGAACGAGCGTCTGGAGAAAGAAGGCAAGTTCCCGGCCAAGTATCAGCGCTTGCTGCTGGGTATCACCAAGGCCAGCTTGGCCACTGAGTCGTTCATCTCCGCCGCGTCGTTCCAGGAAACGACCCGCGTACTGACCGAAGCAGCGGTAACCGGCAAGCGCGACTACCTGCGCGGCCTAAAAGAAAACGTGGTGGTTGGACGTCTGATTCCGGCAGGTACCGGTCTGACCCATCACGCAGAGCGTCGTCGCAAGCGCGAAGACGTAGAGCGTCTGTTCAATCCCTCGGCCACCGAGGTAGAGCAGGAGCTTGGCGCTCAGTTGACCGCCCTGGATTCAGACGACGATCTGTAACCAGCGGTAGACAACGAGCAACACGAGTAGCTGGCCCAAAGAGCAGGGTCTTGTCGGCGAATACGTCGGCAAGACTTGACGCCACCTGGGGTCAGCCTTTAGAATGCGCAGCCTTTAACAGTGGGGCGGGTGCGCCCGCATCCGCTGAAGGTACTTGTTAAAGGCTAAGGCAACCATTGGAGTCAGCTAAACACCATGGCAACGATTAATCAGCTAGTGCGCAAGCCGCGCAAGCGCCCCGTCACTAAAAGTGACGTGCCTGCGCTTCAGGCATGCCCGCAAAAGCGCGGCGTTTGTACGCGCGTTTACACCACCACCCCGAAGAAACCGAACTCGGCGCTGCGTAAGGTTTGCCGTGTGCGCCTGACCAACGGTTTTGAAGTCTCTTCTTACATCGGTGGTGAAGGTCACAACCTGCAAGAACACTCTGTTGTTTTGATCCGCGGCGGTCGTGTAAAGGATTTGCCCGGTGTGCGTTATCACACCGTTCGTGGCGCCCTGGACACCTCTGGCGTTCAGAACCGTAAGCAGGGTCGTTCTAAGTACGGTACTAAGCGTCCGAAGTCCTAAGACGTCTTATCGCAGCATCAAGGGCTGCGGCGTTACCTTTCACACGAATATATCGGTCTGATAAGAGTAAGGTCGGGCGGCGCAACGAGCGACGTGAGTTCCGGGTTTACCTGAAGGATCCTTAATTGAGGGCTTATCATGCCTAGAAGAAGAGTTGTAGCTAAACGCGAAATCCTGCCGGATCCCAAGTTCGGAAGTGAGCGTCTGGCGAAGTTCATGAACCACCTGATGGTCAGCGGCAAGAAGTCCGTAGCTGAGCGCATCGTATACGGTGCGTTGGACAAGGTTGCCGAGCGTAGTAAAGAAGAGCCGCTGGAAATCTTCGACAAAGCGCTGGAAACCATCCAGCCGATGGTCGAAGTTAAGTCTCGCCGCGTAGGTGGTGCGACCTATCAGGTGCCGGTTGAAGTTCGTCCGTCACGCCGTCAAGCGCTGGCAATGCGCTGGCTGGTAGACGCTGCGCGTCGTCGCGGTGAAAAAACGATGGTTCAGCGTCTGGCAGGTGAAATGCTGGATGCCGCTGAAGGTAAAGGTTCTGCCGTTAAGAAGCGTGAAGACGTACACCGCATGGCAGAAGCCAACAAGGCCTTCTCTCACTATCGTTTCTAAGCTCGGCGCTTCTAAGTTTGTGTCGCTTTTTGCCAGTTGTAGTGTGATTGAAATGATGTTCGTCATGTTGCAACACGCCGCCGCTATCGTTGTCGATGGCGGCGGTGGCATAAGCAAAAAGTACACCGCTGGATTAACGAGCATCGCCAACTAACGGGAGTTTCACCGTGGCACGCAAGACTCCACTTAAGCGTTATCGCAACATCGGTATCGTGGCACACGTCGATGCGGGTAAAACCACAACGACCGAGCGCGTACTGTTCTACACCGGCCTTTCCCACAAAGTGGGTGAAGTGCATGACGGTGCGGCGACCATGGACTGGATGGAGCAGGAGCAGGAGCGTGGTATCACTATCACCTCGGCTGCAACGACCTGTTTCTGGCAGGGCATGAGTAAGCAGTTCGACGAGCACCGCATCAACATCATCGATACGCCTGGGCACGTTGACTTCACCATCGAAGTCGAGCGTTCTCTGCGCGTTCTCGATGGCGCGGTCGTCGTACTGTGCGGTTCCTCCGGCGTTCAGCCGCAGACCGAGACCGTATGGCGTCAGGCCAACAAATACGAAGTTCCGCGTATGGTGTTCGTCAATAAGATGGACCGTACCGGCGCTGACTTCTTCATGGTTGTCAACCAGCTGAAAGAGCGTCTGGGTGCCAACGCTGTGCCGATCCAGATCAACTGGGGTACGGAAGAAGACTTCAAAGGCGTTATCGACCTGATCGAGATGAAAGCCATCTTGTGGGACGAAGAGAGCCTGGGCATGAACTTCGATCTCGTGGACATTCCGGCGGAGCTGCAAGAGACCGCTGAAGAGTACCGCGAGCAGATGGTCGAAGCGGCTGCCGAAGCCTCTGAAGAGCTGATGGACAAGTACCTTGAAGAAGGCGAGCTAACCGTCGCTGAAATCAAGGCGGGGCTGCGCGCTCGCACGCTGGCTAACGAGATCGTTCTGGTTACCTGTGGTTCTGCTTTCAAGAACAAAGGTGTTCAGGCGGTACTGGACGGCGTTATCGAGTACATGCCTTCGCCGACAGAAGTCAAGGCGATCGAAGGTGAGCTGGACGACAAAGACGGCACCGTCGCGACTCGTGAAGCAGACGATAGCGCTCCGTTCGCTGCACTGGCGTTCAAGATCGCTACCGACCCCTTCGTTGGTACGCTGACCTTCATTCGCGTCTACTCTGGCGTTCTGAAATCTGGTGACGGTGTCTACAACTCCGTGAAGCAGAAGAAAGAGCGCGTTGGTCGTATCGTTCAGATGCACGCCAACTCTCGCGAAGAGATCAAAGAAGTACTCGCAGGCGACATCGCTGCTTGTATCGGTCTGAAGGACGTCACTACAGGTGACACTCTGTGCGACATCGATAACAAAATCGTTCTCGAGCGCATGGAGTTCCCGGATCCGGTCATCTCGGTTGCCGTTGAGCCGAAATCCAAGGCCGACCAAGAGAAGATGGGCGTTGCACTGGGTAAACTGGCTCAGGAAGACCCCTCTTTCCAGGTCAAGACCGACGAAGAGACCGGCCAGACCATCATCTCGGGTATGGGCGAGCTGCACCTGGACATCATCGTTGACCGTATGCGTCGCGAGTTCAAGGTAGAAGCGAACATCGGTAAGCCGCAGGTTGCCTACCGTGAAACGATTCGTGGCAGCGTCGAGCAGGAAGGTAAATTCGTACGTCAGTCCGGTGGTCGTGGTCAGTACGGTCACGTGTGGCTGCGTATCGAGCCGCTGACTGCAGAAGAGAAGGGTGAAGGCGAAGAAGAGATCTTCTTCAAGTTCAACTCTGAGATCGTAGGTGGTGTGGTTCCGAAGGAATACGTACCTGCGGTTGAGAAAGGTGCTTTCGAGCAGCTGCAAAATGGTGTCATCGCGGGTTACCCGATGATCGACGTCAAAGTATCGCTGTTCGATGGTTCCTACCATGACGTGGACTCTAACGAGACTGCGTTCAAGATTGCTTCTTCTATGGCAGTGAAAGAAGGTGCCAGGAAGGCCAAGGCCGTGCTGCTGGAGCCGGTGATGAAGGTCGAAGTCGTGACCCCCGAAGAGTTTATGGGTGACGTCATGGGCGACCTGAACCGTCGTCGCGGCCTGGTGCAGGGCATGGATGACTCTTCCTCTGGTAAAGTCATTCGTGCAACGGTGCCACTGGGTGAGATGTTCGGTTACGCAACCGATCTGCGCTCACAGACCCAGGGCCGTGCGAGCTACTCTATGGAGTTCGCGAAGTACGAGGAGGCGCCCTCCAGCGTCGTTGAAGCCGTCATCAACCAAAACGGTTAACCGTTAGCTAACGTAAAGAGGTTATAGCAGTGGCTAAGGAAAAATTTGAACGTTCCAAACCGCACGTCAACGTCGGCACCATCGGTCACGTCGACCACGGTAAAACGACTCTGACAGCGGCCCTGACCCGCGTGTCTGCTGAGGTTTTCGGCGGCGACTGGCGTGAATTCGATACCATCGATAACGCTCCGGAAGAGCGTGAGCGTGGTATCACCATCGCGACATCTCACGTTGAATACCAGTCTGAAGTGCGTCACTACGCACACGTTGACTGCCCTGGACACGCTGACTACGTCAAGAACATGATCACCGGTGCTGCCCAGATGGACGGCGCGATCCTGGTATGTTCTGCCGCTGACGGCCCCATGCCGCAGACGCGTGAGCACATCCTGCTGTCTCGTCAGGTTGGCGTTCCGTTCATCGTCGTGTTCCTGAACAAAGCGGACATGGTCGATGACGAAGAGCTGCTCGAGCTGGTCGAAATGGAAGTTCGTGAACTTCTGTCCGAGTACGACTTCCCGGGTGACGACACGCCGATCATCACTGGTTCTGCCCTGATGGCACTGAACGGTGAAGACGAGAACGGCATGGGTACTACTGCGGTAGCTAACCTGATCAAAGCTCTGGATGACTACATCCCTGAGCCGGAGCGTGCGATCGACCAGCCGTTCCTGATGCCGATCGAAGACGTATTCTCTATCTCTGGCCGTGGTACCGTTGTTACCGGTCGTGTAGAGCGCGGTATCGTTAAAGCTGGTGAAGAAGTGGAAATCGTGGGTATCCGCGACACCACCAAAACCACCGTTACTGGCGTAGAAATGTTCCGTAAGCTGCTCGACGAAGGTCGTGCAGGTGAGAACGTTGGTGCGCTGCTACGTGGTACTAAGCGTGATGACGTTGAGCGTGGTCAGGTACTGGCGAAGCCGGGCACCATCAACCCGCACACTGTCTTCGAAGCCGAAGTCTACGTACTGTCCAAAGAAGAAGGTGGTCGTCACACCCCGTTCTTCAAAGGCTACCGTCCGCAGTTCTACTTCCGTACCACTGACGTTACCGGTACTTGTGAACTGCCGGAAGGCGTTGAAATGGTCATGCCGGGCGACAACGTGAAAATGGTTGTTACCCTGATCGCTCCGATCGCTATGGACGACGGTCTGCGCTTCGCGATCCGCGAAGGTGGTCGTACCGTTGGTGCTGGCGTTGTGGCCAAAATCGTTAAGTAATCTGATTACTTGATGATAAGAGGGGGCTCTAGTGAGCCCCCTTTTCTGCGCACCAATCGCAAATGTTTGACATGTGCTGTTGGCGTGCCTATAATGCGCATCCTTTGAATGCGTGGGTAGACGGCTCGCGCCGTCGACATCCATTGGAGTTTAGGGCAAATGCAGAACCAAAAGATTCGCATTCGGTTGAAAGCGTTCGACCATCGCCTGATCGATCAGTCCACAGCGGAGATCGTTGAAACCGCTAAGCGTACTGGTGCTCAGGTTCGTGGTCCGATTCCGCTGCCGACCAACCGCGAGCGCTACACCATCCTGATTTCACCGCACGTCAACAAAGATGCGCGTGATCAGTATGAGATTCGTACTCACAAGCGTGTGCTCGATATCGTCGAGCCGACCGAGAAAACCGTTGATGCGCTGATGAAGCTCGATCTCGCCGCTGGCGTAGACGTGCAAATCAAGCTCGACTAATACACTAGACACTTTGCGGCCCAGCGCTCATCGATCATGTTTGAGCAGCAGCCGCCGCGCCGTGAGGCGCCACACAATGTGCTAGTGGAATGCTCTGGAAAGGGCAGCCATAGCGGGTGATAGCCCCGTACACTATAGGAGACTGAGTATGACTATCGGTTTAGTCGGTAAAAAGGCCGGGATGACCCGTGTCTTTACCGAAGATGGCGCATCCGTGCCCGTGACCGTTATTGAAGTTGATCCTAACCGTGTAACACGCGTCAAGACCATTGAGTCTGACGGTTACGCAGCGGTTCAGGTGACTACAGGTTCTCGTAAAGCCAAGCACCTCACCAAAGCGCAAGCGGGTCAGTTTGCCAAGGCGGGTGTTGAGGCTGGTCGTTCACTGATGGAATTCCGCCTTGCAGAAGGCGAAGAAGCTCCTGAAGTGGGTGGCGAACTCACCGTATCCCTCTTCGAAGCTGGTCAAATGATCGATGTGACCGGCACCTCTAAGGGTAAAGGCTTCCAGGGTGCTGTTAAGCGCTGGAACTTCCGTACCCAAGACAACAGCCATGGTAACTCCCTGTCGCACCGCGCGCCGGGTTCTATCGGCATGTGTCAGACACCGGGTCGTGTATTCAAAGGCAAGAAAATGGCCGGTCAAATGGGTAACACCCGTTGCACCGTACAGAGCCTTGAGATCGTCCGTGTCGACGCCGAGCGTAACCTGCTGCTGATCAAGGGCGCAGTACCGGGTGCTACCGGTAGCGACGTTATCGTTCGCAGCGCCGTGAAAGCTGGCTGAAGGGGATAATTACCAATGAATCTGAATCTTGCTGCAGGCACGGGTACCGTTGAAGTAGCCGACGCCACTTTTGGCAAAGAATTCAACGAGGCGCTGGTGCACCAGGTCGTTACCGCCTATTTGGCTGGTGGCCGTCAGGGCACGCGCGCTCAAAAGAACCGTTCCGACGTACGTGGTGGTGGTAAGAAGCCGTGGCGTCAGAAAGGTACCGGTCGTGCACGTGCCGGTACTATCCGCTCTCCGCTGTGGCGCAGCGGCGGTGTCACTTTCGCGGCGCGTCCACAGGACTACACCCAGAAAGTTAACCGCAAAATGTACCGCGCGGCGATGCGTTCCATCCTGTCTGAGCTGGTACGTCAAGAGCGCTTGGTCGCTGTTGAAGAGTTCAGCGTAGAAGCGCCGAAGACCAAGCAGGTCGCTGCCAAGCTGAAAGAGCTCAACCTTGAGAAAGTGTTGATCGTCACTGAAGAAGTCGATGAAACGCTCTATCTGGCCGCACGCAACCTTCCCCACGTTGACGTGGTGGATGTCGCTGCAGCTGATCCGGTGAGCCTGGTTGCCTTTGATAAGGTCCTGGTCACCGTCTCCGCCCTGCGTAAATTCGAGGAGAAGCTGGCATGAACCAGGAACGCGTATTCAAGGTTCTGCTTGGACCGCACGTGACCGAAAAGGCCGCGATGGCAGCCGAGCGCAACCAGTACGTTTTCAAGGTGGCAAGCGATGCTACCAAGCCCGAGATCAAAAAAGCCGTTGAAGCACTGTTCGGCAAGAAGGTCGGCAGCGTTCAGGTGCTGAACGTCAAGGGTAAAACTAAGCGTACTGCTCACGGCGTTGGCCTGCGTAAGGGTTACCGCAAAGCGTATGTGACCCTGGCTGCGGGTGAAACGCTCGAAGACTTCTCTGGCGCCGAATAAGGGCAGGAGTACGGATAATGGCAATCGTCAAGACCAAACCCACATCCGCCGGTCGTCGCCACGTCGTCAAGATCGTTGGTGAGGAACTGTACAAAGGCCGTGCCTATGCACCGCTTTTGGAAAAGCAGTCCAAGTCCGGTGGCCGTAACAACTACGGTCGCATCACCACCCGCCACGTGGGCGGTGGCCACCGTCATCACTATCGGTTGATCGACTTCAAACGCACCAAAGATGGCATTCCGGCCACCGTTGAGCGTTTGGAGCACGACCCGAACCGCAGTGCGCACATTGCACTGCTGAAGTATGCCGATGGCGAGCGTCGTTACATCATTGCACCGAAAGGTGTCAGCGCGGGTGACGTGCTGGAGTCTGGTGTCAACGCGCCCATCAAGAAAGGCAATGCCTTGCCGCTGCGCAACATCCCGTTGGGTTCTACCGTTCACGGTATCGAACTGAAGCCGGGTAAAGGCGCGCAGATTGCTCGCAGTGCCGGTACTAGCGCTCAGTTGGTTGCTCGTGAAGGTAACTACGCCACCCTGCGTCTTCGCTCTGGTGAAATGCGCAAAGTGTTGGCAGAGTGCCGCGCAACCTTGGGTGAAGTGAGCAACTCCGAGCACAGCCTGCGTCAACTTGGCAAGGCCGGTGCGAAGCGCTGGAGAGGTGTGCGTCCGACTGTTCGCGGTGTCGCGATGAACCCGGTGGATCACCCGCACGGTGGTGGTGAAGGCCGCACCAGTGGTGGTCGTCACCCGGTATCCCCGTGGGGCGTACCGACTAAGGGTCATAAGACGCGTAAGAACAAGCGCACCGACAAGCTGATCGTTCGTCGTCGTAATAAGACACGTTGATCTAAATTGCCAAGACATTAAGAGGTAACGGCTGTGCCACGTTCACTTAAGAAAGGTCCCTTCATTGACCTTCATCTTTTGAAGAAGGTAGAGGCTGCAGTGGAGAAGAACGACCGCAAACCGATCAAGACTTGGTCGCGTCGTTCGATGATCCTGCCAAACATGGTAGGCCTCACCATTGCTGTCCATAACGGTCGCCAGCACGTCCCGGTGCATGTTTCCGAGGAAATGGTTGGCCACAAACTGGGCGAATTCGCTGCCACTCGCACGTATCGCGGGCATGCGGCGGACAAGAAAGCCAAACGGTAAGCCAGAGAGGATTAAGAGATGGAAGTCACAGCTAAGCTGAGTGGCGCTGCTTTATCCGCACAGAAGGCCCGTTTGGTGGCTGACCAGGTGCGCGGTAAACCGGTCGCCGAAGCGCTTGATCTGCTGACCTTCTCCCCGAAGAAGGCTGCCAAACTGGTCAAGAAAGTGCTTCAGTCCGCCATCGCGAATGCGGAAGAAAACAACGGCATGGACATCGACGAGCTGCGTGTCTCGACCATCTGCGTCGATGAGGGCATGACGCTCAAGCGTATCAAGCCGCGCGCCAAAGGCCGTGCGGACCGTATCTTGAAGCGCACCTGCCACATCACCGTCAAGGTAGCCGAGAAGTAGGAGTCGACCAGATGGGTCAGAAAGTCAATCCAACAGGCATTCGACTGGGCATCGTCAAAGACCATGCTTCTGTCTGGTATGCCGAGCGCGGCGCCTATGCCGATAAGCTCAACAACGATCTCGAAGTGCGCAGCTTCCTGGAAGAGCGTCTGAAAAACGCTTCCGTAAGCCGCATCCACATCGAGCGTCCGGCTAACAACGCCCGCATCACCATTCACACTGCCCGCCCGGGTATCGTGATTGGTAAAAAAGGTGAAGATGTCGACCGTCTGCGTCGCGATCTGACCGAGATGATGGGTGTCCCGGTTCATGTGAACATCGAAGAAGTTCGCAAGCCGGAGCTGGATGCCAAGCTGGTCGCTGCCAACGTAGCGGGTCAGCTGGAGCGTCGCGTCATGTTCCGTCGTGCCATGAAGCGCGCGGTACAGAACGCAATGCGTCTTGGCGCTGGCGGCATCAAGATTCAGCTGTCAGGTCGTCTGGGTGGTGCCGAAATCGCACGTACCGAATGGTACCGCGAAGGTCGCGTTCCGCTGCACACTCTGCGTGCGGACATCGACTACGCCACTTACGAAGCTCACACCACCTACGGCGTCATCGGCGTCAAAGTGTGGATCTTCAAGGGTGAAATCCTCGGCGGTATCGAGGAAGTACGTGCCAAGGCGAAGCAACAGCAGCCTGCCGGCAACGCGCCCAAGAAGAAAGGTTCCAGGTAAGGGGAGAGCGAGTCGATGTTACAGCCCAAGCGTATGAAATTCCGCAAGATGATGAAAGGCCGCAACCGTGGCCTGGCGCATCGCGGAAGCAAGATCAGCTTCGGGGAGTACGGTCTCAAAGCAACCGGTCGTGGCCGCATCACTGCGCGTCAGATCGAAGCTGGCCGTCGTGCGATCACACGTCACGTCAAACGTGGCGGTAAGATTTGGATCCGCGTATTCCCGGACAAGCCGATCTCCAAGAAGCCGCTCGAAGTTCGTATGGGTAAGGGTAAAGGTTCAGTTGAGTACTGGGTAGCCCAGATCCAGCCGGGTCGGGTCCTGTACGAAATTGAAGGTGTGTCCGAAGAGCTGGCCCGTGAAGCATTCGAGCTAGCCGCACAGAAGATGCCCCTGTCCACCACCTTTGCGAAACGGACGGTGATGTGATGAAAGCCCAGGAAATTCGTGAAAAGTCCGCAGGAGAGCTCAAAGAGCAGCTCCTCGAGCTACTCCGCGAGCAGTTTAACCTGCGCATGCAGAAGGCCACTGGCCAACTGAGCCAGACTCATCTGCTCAAGCAGGTCCGTCGGGATATCGCCCGCGTTAAGACTGTGCTCAACGAGAAGGCAGGTGATTGAGATGGCCGAAGAGAAAAAAACACGTACGCTGACCGGCAAGGTGGTCAGCGACAAGATGGACAAGTCCATCGTCGTTATGATCGAGCGTCGTGAGCGTCACCCGATCTACGGAAAATACGTTAAGCGCTCCACCAAGCTGCACGCCCATGATGAGGCGAACCAGGCAAAGGCAGGCGATACGGTTTCCATTCAGGAGTGCCGTCCGCTTTCCAAGAAGAAAGCCTGGACGCTGGTCGAGGTGGTCGAGCAGGCCAAAGGTTAACCCCTGCGTCTGTCCAACCAGTGCAGTCAGATTAGGTTTGGAGAAAACCGATGATTCAGACTCAGACAATGCTGGATGTCGCCGACAACAGCGGAGCGCGCCGGGTGCAATGCATCAAGGTGCTAGGCGGTTCTCACCGTCGTTACGCCCGCGTTGGTGACGTCATTAAGGTAACGGTGAAAGAAGCGATTCCGCGCGGTAAGGTCAAAAAAGGCCAAGTGCTGAAAGCGGTGGTCGTTCGCACCCGTAGTGGCGTCCGTCGTAGTGACGGTTCGCTGATCCGTTTCGATGGAAATGCGGCAGTTTTGTTGAACAACACCAACGAACAGCCGATCGGCACGCGTATCTTCGGGCCGGTAACTCGTGAACTTCGTAATGAGAAGTTCATGAAGATCATTTCCCTAGCGCCTGAAGTGCTGTAAGGAGCGAGGCGGATATGCAAAAGATCAAACGTGACGATGAAGTCATCGTCATCGCCGGGAAGGATAAGGGCAAGCGCGGCACCGTTAAGCGGGTACTAGAAAACCGCTTCGTGGTGTCTGGTGTGAACATGATCAAACGTCACACCAAGCCCAATCCCATGGCGGGTAATCAGGGCGGTATCGTCGAGCGTGAGGCTCCGATTCACGCGTCCAACGTAGCCATCTTCAATTCGGAGACCGGTAAGGCGGATCGCGTCGGCTTCCAAGTTAAGGAAGACGGTACCAAGGTACGTATCTACAAGTCGACGCAGACGCAGATCGACGCCTAACGCGAGTCGGGTAGCAAAATGGCGAACTTGAAAGAACGTTATCAAAACGAGGTGGTGGCTCAACTCAAAGAGCAGTTCAGCTACGCCAACGTAATGCAGGTACCCCGGATCACGAAAGTGACTCTGAACATGGGTATCGGCGAAGCGGTCAGTGATAAAAAGCTGATCGACAACGCCATCGGCGACCTGGAGAAACTCTCTGGTCAGAAGCCGCTGGTGACCAAGGCACGCAAGTCCATCGCGGGCTTCAAGGTGCGCGAAGGTTGGCCGATCGGTATCAAAGTGACACTGCGCGCAGAGCGTATGTGGGACTTCCTGGACCGCCTGGTAAACATTGCGATTCCCCGCGTGCGTGACTTCCGTGGTCTTAACCCGAAGTCTTTTGACGGTCGCGGCAATTACTCTATGGGTGTGCGTGAGCAGATCATCTTCCCGGAGATCGAGTATGATAAGATCGATCGCGTTCGGGGGCTGGACGTCACCATCACTACTACCGCCAACACCGACGAGGAAGGCCGTGCGCTGCTAGCTGCACTGAACTTCCCGTTCAAGAAATAAGGGTTGGATCATGGCTAAGAAAAGTATGGTAGAGCGTGAGCTCAAGCGTACTCAGCTAGTCGAGAAGTATGCGGCTAAGCGCGCAGAGCTCAAGAAAATCATCTCGGACGTGAACGCTTCTGAAGAAGATCGTTTCGAGGCGACGCTGAAGCTGCAGCAACTGCCGCGCGACTCAAGCCCGGTGCGTCAGCGTAATCGCTGCCGCGTGACTGGCCGTCCGCACGGTTTTTACAACAAGTTCGGTCTCGGCCGTAACAAGCTGCGTGAAGCCGCCATGCGTGGCGACGTCCCTGGTCTGAAGAAGTCCAGCTGGTAACGCCACGTAGAATCATCAGGAGCGCACATTAAATGAGCATGCAAGACACTCTGGCGGATATGTTCACCCGTATCCGCAATGCGCAGATGGCCACCAAGGAGACGGCTACCATGCCGTCCTCCAAGCTGAAAGTCGAAGTGGCCCGCGTGCTAAAGGAAGAAGGCTACATTACCGACTTTACGGTGGCTGAAGGCGTTAAACCCGAGCTGACCGTTACTCTCAAGTACTTTGAGGGTAAGCCGGTTATCGAGCACATTCAGCGGGTTTCCAAGCCGTCTCTGCGCCAGTACAAAGGCAAAGACAACCTGCCTAAGGTCGCCGATGGTCTGGGTATCGCGATTGTCACCACCTCTAATGGTGTCATGACCGATCGTGCCGCGCGCCAAGCAGGCGTCGGTGGCGAAGTCATCTGCACCGTATTCTAGGAGGCTGGAATGTCCCGCATAGCGAAATATCCGGTTAAAGTGCCTGCTGGTGTCGACATCAAAATCGACGCTGGCCAGCTGACCGCCAAAGGCGGCCAGGGCACGCTGTCTATGACCGTTCACCAAGACGTGGTGATCGCTCAAGAAGACGGCCAGCTGACCTTCGCCCCGAGTGAGTCTGCCAAGAGCTGGGCAATGGCCGGTACTACCCGCGCCTTGGTTCAGAACCTGGTCACGGGCGTATCTGAGGGTTTCACAAAAACTCTCGAAATTGTTGGCGTCGGTTATCGTGCCCAAGCTAAGGGCCAGACGCTCAATCTTTCACTGGGCTTCTCGCACCCGGTCGACTACGAACTGCCTAAGGGTGTTACGGCGGAAACGCCGAAAAACACCGTGATCGTGCTGAAAAGCGCGGACAAGCAGATGCTCGGTCAGTGCGCCGCGGAAATCCGCGCCTTCCGTCCGCCTGAGCCGTATAAAGGCAAGGGTGTACGGTACGCCGACGAGCAGGTGCGTCGCAAAGAAGCCAAGAAGAAGTAAGGCAGGGTTATGAACGCGAAGAAAGAATCTCGTCTCCGTCGTGCCCGCCGCGCTCGCGCCAAGATCCGCGAGCTGGGCGTGTATCGCCTGTGCGTCAACCGTACCCCGCGTCACATCTACGCGCAGATTATCTCGCCGGATGGTGGCAAAGTGCTGGCCAGTGCTTCTACGCTGGACAAGGCACTGCGCGAGGGTGCGACCGGCAACACAGACGCGGCTACTAAGGTCGGTGCTCTGATTGCCGAGCGCGCTAAAGAAGCAGGCATCACCCAGGTGGCCTTCGACCGTGCTGGCTTTAAGTATCACGGTCGCGTCAAGGCTCTGGCCGACGCCGCTCGTGAAGGCGGCCTGGAATTCTAAAGGGTTTTACGATGGCGAAGAACGAACAGCAAAGCGGCGATCTGCAAGAGAAGTTAGTGCAGGTCAACCGCGTCGCCAAGGTGGTCAAGGGTGGTCGTATTTTCGGCTTCACCGCACTGACCGTCGTTGGTGATGGTAAAGGTCGTGTCGGTTTCGGTCGTGGCAAGGCGCGTGAAGTGCCGGTCGCAATCCAGAAAGCGATGGATCAAGCTCGTCGCAACATGGTCAAGGTCAACCTTGCAGGCAACACGCTGCAGTACCCGGTCAAAGCCCGTCACGGCGCTTCCAAGGTGTACATGCAGCCAGCCTCCGAAGGTACCGGTATCATCGCCGGTGGCGCCATGCGCTCTGTACTAGAGCTGGCCGGTGTCCACGATGTACTGGCCAAGTGCTACGGTTCCACCAACCCGGTTAACGTGGTGCGGGCGACTGTCAAAGGTCTCTCCTCCATGCAAGCACCGGAAGACGTGGCCGCCAAACGCGGTCTGTCTGTCGAAGCGATCACGGGGTAAGGCACCATGGCAGCAACGATCAAGGTTACCCAGATCCGCAGCACCATCGGCGTTTTGCCCAAGCACAAGGCTACTATGAAGGGCCTGGGCCTGCGTCGCATCGGTCATACGGTTGAGCTGGAAGACACCCCTGCCGTACGCGGCATGATCCACAAGGTGACCTACCTTGTGCGCGTTGAGGGAGAGTAATCCATGAAACTCAATACCCTGAGCCCGGCACCGGGCTCCAAGCACGCTGAAAAGCGCGTTGGTCGTGGTATCGGTTCCGGTCTTGGTAAGACCGGTGGCCGTGGCCACAAAGGTCAGAAATCTCGCAGTGGCGGTAGCGTCAAGCCAGGTTTCGAAGGCGGTCAGATGCCGCTGCAGCGTCGTCTGCCGAAGTTCGGCTTCACGTCCGCTAAATCGCTGGTATCTGAAGAAGTCCGCCTGGCCGAGCTTGCCAAGGTTGCCGGTGACGAGGTCACCATGGAAACCTTAAAGCAAGCCAACGTGCTGAAGGATGCAACGCAACACGCGAAAATCATCCTTTCTGGCGAACTGAACAAGGCGGTTACCGTTCGTGGTATCAAGGTCACCAAAGGTGCCCGTGAAGCGATCGAAGCCGCTGGCGGCAAGGTAGAGGACTAAATGGCCAAGTCAGGAAATATGCCGGCGATGGGCAGCGGTCTGAGTGAACTGTGGGCGCGTTTGCGCTTCGTGCTCCTCGCCATCGTGGTGTACCGTATCGGTGCCCACATTCCCGTTCCCGGTATCAATCCTGACCAGCTTGCTGCCTTGTTTAGGGAGCAACAGGGCACCATCCTAGGCATGTTCAACATGTTCTCGGGTGGCGCCCTGGAGCGCATGAGCGTCCTCGCCTTGGGCATTATGCCCTACATATCGGCGTCGATTATCATGCAGCTCATGACTGCGGTCTCCCCTCATCTTGAACAGCTCAAGAAAGAGGGCGAGGCTGGCCGCCGCAAGATCAGCCAGTACACCCGCTACGGCACGGTGATACTGGCACTTGTCCAGGCTACCGGCATGTCCGTGGGTCTGGCTAGCCAAGGCATCGCTTACAGCGCTGACTTCAGCTTCTATTTCACTGCGATCATCACGTTCGTGTCGGGCGCGGTGTTTATGATGTGGCTAGGTGAGCAGATCACCGAGAAGGGGATTGGCAACGGTATTTCGCTGCTGATCTTCGCGGGGATCGTCGCTGGGCTGCCCAGTGCCGTGGGGCAAGCGTTCGAGCTTGCTCGCAATGAAGGGGCCTGGAATGTTCTTCCGCTGTTAGCGCTGTCAGTGCTAGGTATTGCCACCGTTGCGTTCGTGGTGTTCATCGAGCGCGGTCAACGCCGCCTCAAAGTGAACTATCCGCGACGCCAAGTCGGCAATAAGATGTATGCAGGCCAAAGCAGCTACTTGCCTTTGAAGGTGAACATGGCCGGTGTTATTCCAGCCATCTTTGCTTCTAGCATCCTCCTCTTTCCGGCTTCGATCGGTCAGTGGGTAGGGGCTGGCGAAGGGATGGAGTGGTTGCAGCGTGCATCACAAGCGTTAGGCCCTGGCCAACCGCTTTACATCTTGCTTTTCGCGGCGGCAGTGGTATTCTTCTGCTTCTTTTACACAGCGCTGGTCTTCAATCCCAAGGATGTGGCTGACAATTTGAAAAAGTCAGGCGCCTTCCTGCCGGGCATTCGCCCCGGCGAGCAGACCGCTCGCTATATCGACAAAGTGATGACGCGTCTCACTCTGTTCGGTGCCTTGTATATCACTGCGGTTTCCCTGATGCCCCAGTTCCTGATCGTAGCGTGGAACGTCCCGTTCTTCTTTGGCGGTACGTCGCTGCTGATCGTGGTAGTGGTCATCATGGACTTCATGGCCCAGGTGCAGTCGCATCTCATGTCGCATCAATATGACTCAGTGATGAAGAAGTCCAACCTGAAAGGCTACGGTAGCGGCGGCATCATGCGCTGAGGCGCGCCGTTGCGAATTGGAGAGAACGATGAAAGTTCGAGCTTCCGTAAAGAAGATGTGCCGTAACTGCAAGATCATTCGTCGCAATGGCGCTGTTCGCGTCATTTGCATCGAACCGCGGCACAAACAGCGTCAGGGCTAAACCTGGGCTGTATTAAGCGGGTGCCGGCATACCCCTTGCCTTAGGGCTTATAAAGGGGTATGCTGTTGCGCCTTTTGTAGATGATTAAACGAGCAAGCCGCTCAAATTTCGGAGTAAGCTGATGGCCCGTATTGCAGGCGTCAATATCCCGGACAACAAGCATGCGGCGATCTCGCTGACCTATATCTTCGGGATTGGCCGTACTCGCGCTAAGCACATTTGTGCTGCTGCCGGTATCGCGCCGACTGCCAAGATCGTAGACCTGTCCAGCGATGAGCTGGATACCCTGCGTTCTGAAGTTGGTAAGTTCACCGTAGAAGGCGACCTTCGTCGTGATGTCACGCTTAACATCAAGCGTCTCATGGACTTAGGCTGCTACCGTGGTCTGCGTCATCGTCGTAGTCTTCCGCTGCGTGGTCAGCGGACCAAGACTAACGCGCGTACCCGTAAGGGCCCGCGTAAGCCGATCCGCAAATAACACGCAGGCTCTTTCATAGAGAGCCAGCGTATAGACAGGAATAGACATCAACATGGCTAACCCGCGTAGTAACCGTAAAAAGGTTAAAAAGCAGGTAGTGGATGCCGTTGCGCATATCCATGCCTCTTTTAACAACACGATCGTGACGATCACAGACCGCCAGGGCAATGCTCTCTCTTGGGCAACTGCCGGTGGTTCGGGTTTTCGTGGTTCTCGTAAGAGCACCCCGTTCGCTGCGCAAGTAGCAAGCGAACGTGCAGCGACTGCTGCAGCCGAGTATGGTGTGAAAAACGTAGACGTGCTGGTCAAAGGCCCCGGTCCCGGCCGTGAATCCGCCGTGCGCGCACTGAATGCCGCCGGCTTCCGCGTGCAAAGCATCGTAGACGCGACGCCCATTCCCCACAATGGCTGCCGTCCGCCTAAGAAACGCCGCGTTTAAGGAGACAGATTCATGGCTCGTTATATTGGACCTAAGTGCAAATTGTCTCGTCGTGAAGGCACCGATCTCTTCCTGAAGAGTGGCGTGACTCCCTTCGAGAAGAAGTGTAAATCCGAGCAGATCCCGGGTGTACACGGCCAGCGTCGTCAGCGTCTTTCCGACTACGGCTTGCAGCTTCGTGAGAAGCAGAAAGTACGCCGTATGTATGGCGTACTCGAAAAGCAGTTCCGCAACTACTACAAAGAAGCCGCTCGCCTCAAAGGTGCGACCGGTGAAGTATTGTTGCAGCTGCTCGAATCCCGACTGGACAACGTCGTCTACCGCATGGGCTTCGGCTCGACTCGCTCTGAAGCGCGTCAGCTTGTCAGCCACAAGGCGATTTCCGTGAATGGCCGCACCGTTAACGTTGCTTCCTACCAAGTGAAGCCCGGTGACGTGGTCGCTATCCGTGAAAAGGCGAAGAACCAAGCCCGTATTCAAAACGCGTTGACCATTGCGGCCAACCGTGGCGACATCGCTTGGATCGACATCGACGCCAAGAAGATGGAAGGCACTTTCAAGGCTCTGCCTGAACGCGGTGACCTGACTGCCGACATCAACGAAAACCTGATCGTCGAGCTGTACTCCAAGTAAGCAGTTTGATGTACGTTTCTGCTTCTTGAGGCCTGGGCGGGATAGCAAAGCTAACCGCCCAGATGCTCTTGAGTATTGTGCTTTAGAGTACTCAGTATCCGTTTGGCAGCCTGAAAGGTGTTCATATGCAGCGTTCAGTGACAGAGTTTCTTCGTCCTCGCGACATCAAGGTCGAAGAAATCAGCGCACATCATGCCAAAATCGTCCTCGAACCATTCGAGCGCGGCTTTGGTCACACCCTGGGGAATGCACTTCGTCGCATTCTGCTTTCATCCATGCCCGGCGCCGCTGTGGTAGAGGCTGAAATTGCCGGTGTAGAGCACGAATACAGTGCGCTCGAAGGGGTGCAGGAAGATGTCATCGAAATCCTCCTGAACTTGAAAGATGTTGCGATCAAGATGCACAGCCGCGATGAGGCGGTGCTCTCGCTGAACAAGCAGGGCCCAGCCGTCGTCACCGCTGGCGACATTGCGCTTGATCATAGCGTCGAAATCGTCAACCCGGACCATGTCATTGCACACGTCAATGAAGGTGCCGAGCTGAAAATTCAGCTTAAGGTCGCGCTGGGTCGTGGTTACGAACCGGCTGACGCTCGTGGCTCTGATGAAGAGACCCGTGCGATTGGACGCCTGCAGCTGGATGCCACCTTCAGCCCTGTTCGCCGTGTTTCCTACTCGGTCGAAGCCGCTCGTGTCGAGCAGCGTACCGACCTCGATAAGCTGATTATCGACCTGGAAACCGACGGTACCCTGGATCCGGAAGAGGCTATCCGTCGCAGTGCGACCATTCTGCAAGAGCAGCTGGCCGCCTTCGTCGACCTGGAAGCTGATAAAGAGCAGGAAGTCGAAGAGGAAGAGGATCACGTCGATCCGATCCTATTGCGCCCCGTAGACGATCTCGAGTTGACCGTACGCAGCGCTAACTGCCTCAAAGCCGAGAATATCTACTACATCGGTGATCTGATTCAGCGCACGGAAGTGGAGCTGCTGAAGACCCCGAACCTCGGTAAGAAGTCCTTGAATGAAATCAAGGATGTATTGGCAGCGCGCGGCTTGTCCCTCGGCATGCGGCTGGAAAATTGGCCACCCGCTAGCCTGAAGGACGACAAGGCCTCCGCGTAAGCGTCGACTTGAGTCCCAGTTTGGTAAGGAATCACAACCATGCGTCATCGTAAGAGTGGTCGTCATCTGAATCGTACCAGCTCGCACCGTCAGGCCATGTTCAAGAACATGTCTGTCTCGCTGGTCGAACATGAAGTCATCAAGACAACCCTGCCCAAGGCCAAGGAACTGCGTCGCGTTATCGAGCCGCTGATCACCCTGGCAAAGCAGGATAGCGTTGCAAACCGCCGTTTGGCGTTTGCTCGTACGCGCTCCAAAGAAGCCGTCGGCAAACTGTTCAACGAGCTGGGTCCGCGTTACGCCGAGCGTCCGGGTGGTTACATCCGTATTCTCAAGTGCGGTTACCGCACCGGCGACAACGCGCCCATGGCGTACGTTGAGCTCGTAGACCGCCCGGTGGCTGAAGAAGAAGCCGTCGCTGAATAAGCGCTGCTCCTTCTGGTAGGCACAATGAAAACCGACCCTTTTGGGTCGGTTTTTTTATATCTGCGCTTTTTCCGCTGCTTTATCGAGATGAATGCTCTAAGGGAAGATCAATTTAACGATAAGGCATGCTAGGCTAATGCAGCAGCCGTATGAACGGCCAAGCGTCGGGCAGTGTGATCAATCAGTAAGAGGTCGGTATGGCAACAACACGAGGAGTGAGCACAGCGGTTTGGGCGGCGCACTGGCTACTGGTCATGCTGATGATGATGCTGATGGGTAGCGCCAACGCCCAGGCGAATCCTCGTTATGCAGGCATCGTTGTGGATCTCGAAAACGGCGAAGTGCTATACGCTGAAAATGCTGACGAGCCACGCTATCCTGCTTCGCTCACGAAAATGATGACACTCTACCTAACATTCGAAGCGCTGGAGGAGGGAAGGCTAAGCCTCGATCAGCCGTTGCCCGTTTCTGCTCAGGCGGCTGCCATGCCGGCGACCAAACTATGGCTGTCGGCCGGTAGCTCCATTCCTGTGGATACGGCGATTCGTGCGCTAGCCGTGCGCTCTGCCAACGATGTGGCCGTGGTCGTGGCGGAAGCATTAGGTGGCAGCGAGCAGCGCTTTGCTAACCTGATGACAGTGAAAGCCCGTGAACTGGGGATGAACGCCACCACCTTCCGCAACGCCTCTGGGCTGCCCGATGACCAGCAAAGGACGACCGCGCGTGACATGCTGACGCTCTCGGTACGAGTCATGCAGGACTTTCCTCAATACTATCACTACTTCGGGTTGCAGGAGTTCACCTATCGTGGCACGCGCCATACCAGCCACAATCGCTTGGTGCGCGACTACCCGGGGGCCGACGGTTTGAAAACCGGCTTTATTCGTGCTTCGGGCTTTAACGTAGCCACCACCGCCGTTCACAACGGTCGGCGGATGGTGGCCGTGGTGATGGGCGGATTTAGCTCCTCCTCTCGAGATACCCACATGGCGGATCTGCTGGACCGTAGCTTTATGCGCGCCTCGCTCAGAGATCAGCGCACTTGGTTGGCGAACACGAGCTTTTCCAGTGAGTTCATGGGCTTTGCCGGGCCTGCGCAACCGCTGCGACAGTCAACGCCTGTTCGTCCCTCTACCCAGCCGATGGTAGCCAATGTCTCGGCAACGTCCCTCTCCCCGACACCGAGCGCTACACGAACAACGCCCGCGCAGGCCGTCGAATCTCAACTCATCGATGCTGCTGAGGCAGACCGTACGCCGCCCTCCGCGTCTCCAGATCCGCTGCAGGCCTTTATCGAGCGGGAGCAGGTACTGGCCAGTGCGTCGCCTGAGGGGCAAGCAGCCTCGGCGAGTTGGGGCATACAAGTCGGAGCATTTAGCCAAGCGGCACAGGCAGAGCAGTTTGCTCGCCAAGCCGCACAGCGGTTGCCAACGAGCGTGGGAGGCCGCGTTGCCATCGATCCGCTTCAGGGGCCCACGACAGTGTTTCGCGCCCGTGTCGTCTCATTGAACGAATCGCAGGCACGCCAAGCGTGCCAAGCGCTACAGGCGCAGGGCATGGACTGCATGGTGGTCAACGCGAGTCTTTGAGCCGCATGATATCGCTGCCCCGCCAATCCCCGGTTGGCGGGGCTTTTTTATGCTGTGCGTCTGGGTGCGCAGCCACAATAATAAACGTAGAAGAGGAGACAACGGATGACGCCCTCGCTAAAAGGCATTTTATTCATGTGCTTAGGCGTGCTGTTTTTGGCGCTTGGCGATGCGGTCTCTAAATGGCTGGGAGCCGTCCACTCGCCCTTACAGATCATCTTTTTCCGCACATTGGTATCGCTGCCGCTGATTGCCCTGTTGGCTTACGTAAGCGGCGGATTACGCAAGCTGCGTACTCGGCGTCCAGGCGTGCATCTGCTGCGCGGTTTGATTTACACCGCCACGATGGTCTGCTTCGTGTGGGGCTTGACCCTGCTGCCCTTGGCCGAGGCCACGGCGATTGCCTTCGTGGCACCCCTGTTCGTGACGCTACTCTCCGTGCCGCTGCTGGGTGAGCGTATCGACCCGCCGGTGCTGGTGGCGTCGCTGCTAGGCTTCTTAGGAGTGCTGATCGTCGTGCGCCCTGGCGGTGATGCTTTCCAGCTGGGCGCAATGATCGTTCTTGCGGCGGCGGTGTTCTATGCGCTCATGATGGTGACGGCGCGGCGCTATGGCGCCAACGAGCACTTATGGGCGATGGTGTTCTATATGACCATGGTGCCGCTGATCGTGACGGCCGTGAGTTTGCCCTGGGTCTGGCAAACTCCACAGCCGTGGCATTGGCTTGGATTTTTGGTATCTGGGGTGTTGGGTGTCGGTGCCACGGCATTCATTACTCTGGCCTTTCGCTATGCGCCTGCGGCCATTGCAGCCCCTTTCGATTATACGGCCATGCTCTGGGCGGTGCTGTTGGGTTGGTGGTTCTGGGGAGAGCTGCCGGACCTTTGGGTTTGGGTCGGCAGCGCGCTGATCATGTTGAGCGGCTTAGCTATCGCTTACCACGATCGACGCACTACCTTGAAACGCCGCCCCACGGCGTAGACGTTAGGCAAACTGATAGACATCCATGGCCAGCACGCCGTGTTCGACGCTGTGATGACGCAGTGTTGCCTGTCCGCCCGCCCCCATGGCTACCAGAAGCGGCTGAAAGTGCTCGGGTGTGGGGTGATTACGTTCAGCATCGGGGCCGCGTTGCCAGTGGACGAGTGCATCGCGGTCATCTTCTCGCAGCCTTGCATGCACCCACTCGGCGAAACGCTCGACCCAAGCCGGCACTTGACTGCCCTGCGCTTGCAGCTCGTAGAGATTGTGGGTCAAGCTGCCCGAACCGATCACCAGGATACCCTCCTGACGCAGCGGTGCGAGCTGCTCGCCCAGGGCGATCAACTCGCTAGCACCCCAGCGGCTGGGCAGTGATAGCGACACCACCGGTATATCGGCATCCGGATACATCAGGGACAGTGGCACCCACGCGCCGTGATCCAGTCCGCGCTCCGTCTCCGTGGCGCCTAGCTGTTGGGCCAAACGTTTGGCCAAGACGGGTTCCCCAGGCGCTGGGTACTGCACGGCAAACAGGGCGTCGGGAAAACCGCCAAAATCGTGGATAGTCGTAGGTGTCGCGCTGCGGCTCACCTGCAACCGTTCGGTCTCCCAGTGTGCTGAAACCACCACGACGGCCTTGGGTCGCAGAGTGCGGCCCAGCTCCTTCAAGAAGTGATGGGCTGGGGTGGGGGTGAGCGCCAGCATGGGAGAGCCATGGGAAATGAAGAGACTCGGTAACATAGGATACGCTCCAGTCAATGGGCCTGCCAACGTGTGATTCTCGGCAGGCCATTGGATTATGACAGTCGGCGGCTGATGACGAAGCTTCCGCTGCCCAGGCCGGCTTGCACCAGGAGGGCCACGGCCCAGAACACTGGGAACTCCCAGCCGCCGCCTGCATTCGAGAACATCCAGCCATTGCCCAGATGTACCCAAGCGGCACCTAACAGCACGGGCACCAGCGCAAGGCTGACCCAGCGGGTATACACGCCGAGTAGCAGCGCTAAGCCGCCGCCTACCTCGGCGGCAATGGTGAGGTAGGCCACGAAGCCAGGTAGCCCCAGAGACTCAAAATAGCCCACCGTACCTGGTAGCGTAAAAACGAATACTTTGAGCAAGCCGTGGGCGAGTGCCATGACCCCTAAGCTAATGCGTAGCAGGGCGGTGGCGTGTGGGGTGAGTGCAGATGCGGATGCAGGCGTGACGGTCGACGTGGTCATAGTGCTCTCTCTTGGTAGTGGGCATCCCCGTGGATGCGATGACACTACTTTACGACGGTGAGCAGATCGGATAATCCGGCGATGTCGCATTTCACTGTTGCGCAATGCGCGACAATCCCAGCCCCTGTTCCCATATGGGTGGGTCGCCCCAGGCATCGGCCAACTGATCGATGAAGTGCGCTACCTTGGCGGGTAGAAAACGCCGTGCGGGGTAGAGGGCGTGTATGTCTAGGTAGGTCGGCGGTAGGTCTAATAGAAGCGGCACCAAGTGTCCCCGCTGAACGCTCTCATGAATCAGAAAGCTGGGTTGTTGGGCGATGCCTAATCCCGCTTCTGCGGCATGGGTCAACATATCCCCATTATTGCTCTCCAGCGGCCCCGTGACGCTAACGTACTGCTGGCCGAAGCGCCAGTCGCCGCTGTTCTGCCCGCTGCGATAGCGTAGGCAGTGGTGCTGGGTAAGGTCTTCGATGCGCAAAGGCGTGCCGTGCTGCGCTAAATAGCCGGGTGACGCGCACAGCACGAGCTGGCAGCGGGCTAGCCGTCTGGCGATCAGGCTGGAGTCGGGCAGGCTGCCGATACGGATGGCGACATCATAGCCCTCCTCCAACAAGTCTACGCGGCGGTCGTTGAGATCGAGGCGTACGTCGAGTGCGGGGTGTGCCTGCATGAACTGCGCTACCTGAGGCGCGAGATAGCGCGTGCCGAAACTCATGGGACCATTGATGCGCAGCCGCCCACTCACAGTGTGAGTGCCACTGCCGACATCGGCAGCGGCCTCCTCCAACGCCAGCAAAATGGCCTGGGCATGGGCTAAATAGCGCTCTCCCGCATCGGTAAGATGCAGCCGCCGCGTCGTGCGCTGAATCAATCGCGCGCCCAGCGTCTCCTCTAGCGCCATGACCTGCCGCGACACCCGCGTACGTGAAAGATCCAATGCCTCGGCAGCGCGGGTATAGCTGCCAAGCTCCGCCACTTTGACGAAAGCGGTCAGCTGGTCCAGCTGACTCATGAGGCGCGAAACGCCAGCGCCGCCCGGTAGGGGTCGGGCTGGCCGCAGATCGCAGAAATCACCGCCATCCCTTGGGCACCGGCGGCACTCACTTGGGCGGCGTGCTGCGCCTTTAAGCCGCCAATCGCCACGCTGGGCAACGGGCAGGCGCGCACCAGCTCGGCCAAGCCCTCGAAGCCGATGGGCCGAGCATGATCCTGCTTGCTGGCAGTAGCGAAAATGGGGCCTAACCCGACGTAGTCCAACAGCGCGATGGGCGCGTCACGAAGCTGCGCGAGAGTGTTGATCGACAGTCCTAGAATGGCCTGCGGCCCCAGCGCCTCCCGCGCCTCTTGAACTGCGGTATCGCTCTGGCCAACATGCAGGCCGGCGGCACCGCTGGCGATGGCCACGGCGAGTCTGTCGTTGATGATCAGCGGCACATGGGTGCCCGCCAGCAGCCTTTTGAGGCGCTTGGCTTGTTCGATCATCGCCTCGTCGCTGGCATGCTTGTCGCGTAGCTGCACCACGGTGACTCCGCCTTTGACGGCGGCTTCCACCGTCGCTTCGAGGCCAGCTTCCGCGCACAGAGCGGCATCGGTCACCAAATAGAGCGAAAGATCACACGGCATGCAGCGTCTCCACTTGGCTTTGCGACGAAAGATCCTCTGGAGTGAGCTGGTACAGTGCATCCAGAAACGCGACCTGAAAGCTGCCCGGCCCCTTGGCCTGCTGACCCGCACGATGACCGGCGATGCCAAAGCACGCCAAGGCGGCCAGCGTCGCGGCCAGCGGGTGCTCGCGGTTGGCGGCAACGAACCCGGCCACCAAGGCGCTCAAGCCACAGCCGAGCGTCGTGACGCGGGGCATCAGCGGGTGGCCCCCGGTTAACCGTACGTGGTGGATGCCATCGGTGATGACATCGGTTTCGCCGGTCATGGCGACGATGCAGCGTTGCCGCTGGGCGAGCGTCATGGCGGCGTGAGTGGCGTCATCGGTGGTGGCGGTCGCATCGACCCCACGCCCTTGGCTGGCCAAGCCGGCCAGAGCCATCACTTCCGAGGCATTGGCGCGAATGACGCTGGGGCGATGGGACAGCAGCGCCTGGCACACCCGCTGGCGAAACTCAGTGGCCCCGACGGCGACGGGGTCCAGCACCCAGGGGGTGTCGGTCGTGTCGGCCGTACGCGCCGCCAGCTGCATCGACTCGGCCCAGGGGGCAGAGAGCGTGCCGATATTGATGGAGAGCGCGTCTGCCATCGTGGTAAATTCAGCGACTTCTTCGGCGGCGTGCAGCATGGCAGGCGATGCGCCCGTGGCCAGCAGCAGATTGGCGGTACTGTTCATGGCCACGTAATTGGTCATGCAGTGAACGAGCGGCGTGGACTCGCGCAGGGCAGCGAGCATATCGCCAAGTGGGGGGTAAGTCATGGTTTCCTCCCGGGTAAGGAGGTGGTGGTAAGCACCACGACTCCCTACGCCGGCGTTATCCGGTTCAGGTTCAAAGGGTGCTTCTCAGCCGCTGAGCGGCGCCCCTGTCGTTGGTGGGTACTATCCTAGCCTTGGGCGGCGCTGTAAAGCCCGCAACGAGTTAACGAAACGCGATGCGGGTCCCGTACGTGAGCATTTCGTCAGGGGTGATGGCTCGGCCCTGCACGCCAATCATTTCGTCGCCGCACTGATCGGCAAAGGTCAGCACGCCATGGGTTAAGCCCAGCTGGCCCAGAGCGTCGCGAATTTCACCGGTTCCCAGAAAGGTGCTGACGCGACCTTGAGCGTCACAGAGGTCCGAGACGCCATTAGCATGGTGGAAACGCACTTTGTAGATACCGTCCATGGATTCGACTTCGACGATGGGGGAGAAGCCGTTTTGAATCGCATTACTCAGCTGCTTCAATGTCAGGCGATCGCCAAGGGTCATATCGATAGCTGTCATGACGTGCTCCTATCGGACGCCGTTCATGGGGCATCACGGTTGGCTGTGTAAAACTGTAGAAATAGAAGTGTAGAAGATCTGCATCGTTTTTCCAGGGCGCTCGCGTGTCTTGGGGCTGATATCAATGTACGGCATCTAGCGCATGCTGCTGGAGTTTGACCAGTGGAATGATGTCCAGCGTGCGCTGGTTCGTGCCGGACAGAACGACCGGCGGCGCGAGTCCTACCTGTGCCGCTTCGGCCCAGCGGTGCGCGCAAAGACACCAGCGATCCCCGGGTTTCAAACCGGGAAAGCCAAACTCCGGCCGCGGTGTCACCAAGTCGTTGCCTTGCGCCTTGGAGAAGGCCAAAAACTCCTCGGTCACCATGGCGCACACCGAATGGATGCCGACATCGTCTGGCCCTACGCGGCAAAAACCATCGCGATAGAAACCGGTTTTCGGCGAGTGGCAGCAGGGCGTGAGCGGTTCACCCAATACGTTTAGATCACGGGACATAAAGACTCCTCGGGGGCAGGCTGGAATTCTGCGTTCCTCGCCCTCATAACATGGTAAATAACGCCTTCAAAGGCAGTGATGCACAGGCAGCGGGAAGCACGACGCTGTCGCCTAAGCCTTGTACAAAGTCATACGTCCGTCAAAGATTTTGCATCGCGTCAACACAAGCATCATCCAACCAGGAGAGTGTCATGTCGTATCAAGGTGAACAGCATCCGGGAGTGACCCCGGCCGCTTCGCAAACCCAGGGCTTTCGCTTGAACCACACCATGTTGCGGGTCAAAGACCCTGAGCGTGCGCTGGCGTTTTACTCCAAGGTGTTTGGCATGCAGGTGCTGCGCCGTCTGGACTTCGAGGAGATGCAGTTTTCGCTCTACTTTCTGGCCAATGTCGAGGAGAGCGATCACGTGCCGGAAGAGACCCAAGCGCGCACCGCCTGGACCTTCAGCCAGAAAGGCCTGCTAGAGCTGACCCATAACTGGGGCACCGAAAACGAGCAGGACTTTGCCTACCACGACGGTAATGCCGAGCCGCAAGGCTTCGGGCACATCTGTTTTAGCGTGCCGGACTTGGAAGCCGCCCAAGCGTGGTTCGATGAGCACGACGTCACCTTCGTGAAGCGTGCCGACCAAGGCAAAATGAAAGACGTGATCTTCGTCAAAGACGCCGATGGCTACTGGATCGAAGTGATTCAAGCCGACCGTATGGCAGGCATGGGCGATTAACGATGGCTCATCTGCTGTTTCGGTTGCGCCACGTGACCGATGAAGAGGCCATGGAGGTCCGCCAACTGCTGGAAGAACATGGTTTCGACGTGTACGAAACCCAGGCGGGCTTTTTCCGCCTGGGAGTGGATGCCATCTGGCTGCGCGACCCAGCACAGCAAGACGATGCCGAGGCGGTGCTGGCGCGTTACCAGGCCGAGCGATTAGCCAAGGTGCGCCGTGAACACGAAGAGGCGCTGGCGCGTGATGATGCGCCTACGCTGTGGCGACGCTTCATGGCCCGTCCGCTTCAAGTCACGCTAGTGATCGTGGCGGTGCTGATGATCGCTCTGCTGACCTTACTGCCGTTCGTAGGACTCGCCCGCTAAACGTCGCACAGCGCGTTAGATAAGTGTCCGCGTTTGACGTACATCTTGACCCCTGAGGGTCCAGCGCTAAGCCGCGGGGCAGCCCCCGGGGGATAGCGGCACCAGCTACCTGCCGGGTACTCGGTGTCTGCGTCGCGTAGCGAGCCCTCCAGTACGAACAGCTCCAAGCCGCCCGGCAGTGCCGGATAGTCGATAATGACCTCGCCTTCCCAACGCTCTAGGCTGACGCGTTCATGTTGATAGGTGTGCAGCATTTTGTAGGTGATGCCTGGCCGACGGTCGGGCTGCCAGGGCAGGCGGTGGGCGGGAATGGCGAGTTGGAGCAGGTCGTTTTCATCGAACTGATGAAGTTTCACCAGGATCAGCGCACCCTCGTCGCCAATGCGCGGCGTGTGCCCCGTGCCGATGGGGTTGCGTAGATAGCTGCCCGCTGGGTAACGGCCATGCTCATCGGCAAACACGCCTTCGAGTACCAAAATTTCCTCACCGCCTTCGTGGGTATGGCGGCTGAACTGGCTGTTGGGCGCGTAGCGCACCAGGCTCGTGGCGCGGGCCACCTCATCGCCAATGCGATCCAGCATCATACGTTCGACACCTGCGCTAGGCGAGGCCACCCAGTGATACTGTTCCGGCGTGACACAGGCAAAGTGGCTAAAGTCGGCGTTTAGGCGCATGGTCGTGGCTCTTTGCGGTGAAGTAAACAGTGAACAGTGGCAGCGGCGTTGTTAGTGTCAGTCTCCCCATCCCGACAGCAAAATGCAATGCAAAAAAATACCGCCCTAATGGGGCGGTATAGGGCCTTTCCGGCCTGGTCTAGTGGCGATGACCATGAGCTTCATGGCCCGGAGTAGCTAGGGCATCGTGCAGCACCCGGGCGTTATGGCGCATCATGCCAAGGTAGGTGCTGGCATCGCCTTCACTGGCCAGCGCATCGGCGTATAGCGTGCCAGCGATGGGCAGGCCGGTCTCTTCCGCTAGCTGCGTAATGATCGCTTGGTTGGTCATGTTCTCGTGGAACAGCGCCTGTACGTTCTCCTGCTCGATCACATCGATCAGTGCGGCCATGCTGGCACCGCTGGGATCGGCTTCGGTCGATAGACCAACCGGTGAAAGAAAATTCACGCCGTAGGCGCTGGAGAAGTAGCCAAAGGAGTCATGGCCGGTGATGACGCTGGCCGACGCAGGAATCTCGCTTAGCAGTTCACGAATCTCGGCATCAACGTTATCCAGCTCTGCCAGATAACGCTCGGCGTTGGCTTGGTAGCTCTGCGCATTGGCGCTATCCGCCTCGATCAAGCCATCGCGAATATTGGTGACGTAGACTTTCGCCTGCTGCAGATCTTGCCAAGCGTGAGGGTCGTCATCACCATGCTCGTGACCGCTATGGTCATCATGCGCATGATCGTCGTGACCGTGTTCATGATGGCTGTGCTTTTCATGTTCATGCTCTTCATGACCGTGTTCTTCATGCGCATGGTCGTGCTCGTCATGGTGCGCGTGGTCATCGTGACCGTGCGACGCAAAAGCGCGGGGTGCGATGCCGTCGGTGGCGGTGACCAATGGGCCGTCGTAGTCGCTGGAATCAATCAGGCGCTCCATCCAGCCCTCGAACAGCAAACCGTTGAAGACCACTAGGTCTGCCCCTGCCAGTGCTCGGGCATCGCCGGGGCTTGGGGAGTAAACGTGAGCATCGCCATCCGGGCCAACCAGGGCACTGACCTTCACATGCTCTCCTCCGACGTTCTCGACCATATCCGCCAGGATGGAGAAACTGGTGACGACTTGAACCCGCTCGTTCGCCATGGCCGCAGGCAACGCCAACATGGCCGACACGCCCACTAACCAACGCGATGAAGAGAAAAACGACATAACATGCTCCTGATGATGTAAGAAAGCGGAAAACGACGACTCGCTAGTGAGAATGCTCCATCGCCAGCGGCGTGGTTTTACGGCGCAGCTTGGCGGCCAAACTGTGGTAGCGGCCAAACAGCGCCGAGAACAAATAAGTCGCCCCGGCCAGCAAGATAATGCTCGGCCCCGACGGTGTGTCTAAATGAAACGACAGCAGCAACCCGCCGGTGCTGGCCAGCATCGCTAACACCACGGCAATCCCCATCAATCCTTCCAAGCGCTTGCTCCAAAACCGTGCCGCCGTGGCGGGTAGCATCATCAAGCCAACGGCCATCAGCGTGCCCAGTGTTTGGAAGCCAGCGGTCAAGTTGAGCACTAGCAGCCCTAAAAAGACGCTATGTACCCAGCTACTGCGACGGTGCTGACCGCGCAAAAATAGCGGGTCCAAACACTCCACCACCAAGGCGCGGAAAATGATCGCCAGGGTGATGACGATCAGGGTGCTGATCGACGCAATCAACAGCAGCGCCGTGGAGTTGATCGCCAAAATGGAGCCAAACAGTACGTGGGTTAAATCCACGCTGCTGCCCCCCATGGAGATCAGCATGACCCCAGCGGCCAGGGAAATGATGAAAAAGCTCGCCATGGCGGCATCTTCCCGCTGGCCACCCATTTTCGAGACCGCTCCCGCCAGCAAGGCCACCATCACCCCAAATAGCACGCCACCCACGCTCATCACCGGTAGCGAAAAGCCCGCCAGCAAAAAGCCCAGCGCCACGCCGGGCAGAATCGCATGGGCCATGGCATCGCCAATCAGACTCATGCCACGCAGCACCAAAAACACCCCCAGCGGCGGGGCGGCCAGGGAGAGCGCGAGCCCGCCGACCACGGCGCGGCGCATGAAACCGTACTCGAACGGGCTGACGAACCAGGTATTAAGCAGTTCCAGCATGACGCCCTCCCAGCGTAAACGGCACCACTTGGGCGGGTGCATGCTGCTGGTTGAGCGCGCTGGGGGCGACCCAGCGGCCGTGGCCAGCGCTCAGCATCAGTACCTCATCGGCCAGGCGGCGGAGGTGATCCATATCGTGCAGCACGATGATGATCGTGACGCCGTCGTCGGCCATTTGGCGCAGAATGCGAATCAAGATATCCACCGTGTCGCTGTCCACGTTGGCAAACGGCTCATCCAATAGCAGCAGTTCTGCCTCTTGCATCAGCGTTCGGCCAATCAGCGCCCGCTGGCGCTGGCCACCGGACAGCTCGCCCAGGGGGCGGTGCGCCAAGTGAGAAATGCCCAAGCGCGCCATGATCTCACGGCCCTTGCGGTAATGGGCGGCACAGTACCCTTTCAGCGCCCCGTGGCTTGGCCAACTGCCAGTCATCACCAGCTCTTCCACGCTCATCGGAAAGGTCAGATCCAGCGCCAACTGCTGGGGTAGCCAAGCGCGGCGAGCGTTATCCACCGTACACACCACCTTGCCACTAATAGGGCGAAGTTCGCCCATGATGGCCTGGATCAGCGTGCTTTTACCGGCCCCGTTCGCGCCGATGAGCGCGGTAATCGCACCGGGTTTGATATCGCCATCCACATGCTCGAGCACCGTGCGGCGACCCTGGGCCAAATGCAGATCGTGAAGCTGCAAGCGCGATGGTGAACGCTCGCTCATAGCGGCCACCCGCTGGCCCATACCACCAGCCCCCACAAGGCCAACAACGGCAGCGCCATCAGCCCGAGCCGCTTCGTGGCCGACAGCGACATCAATGAAAAATGACAAGGACCTTCCTTATTGTGGCGATGCATGTGCTCACTCATCGAGCAACCTCACTTACCAATAAATAAGTTATAACATAACGTTTGGTGAAACCAAAAAAGTGGCGAATATTTTACGCGCTCATCGCGTGCTGACAACGATGAGCGAGCTTATGTTTGAGAGATATACCAAGTGATCCTAGTAACGCCAAACGGCGCCAATCTGCTCAGGGGATACCAACAGCGCGTACTCGCCTTCCAGCGTGAGTGGGCCAAGCGATACGCGGGCGGGTTGGAAGCGATTGATAGCGCGGGTCGCCTGGTGGGGCTGCGTCCAAATTTGTAGCTCATTGATCAGCATGCCCGTCGCAAAGTTCATCGCGCCATCGCGCTCACGACCGTCGGCGGCAATGACCGCGCCCGCTACGGTATTCACCACCAACGAGCCAACCCGCGCCTCGAGCCCGCGGCGCTCCCGTTCCGCCTGGGCAAGCGACAGCCCTAGCGCCTGTACGCCGCTCAGATCGCCCTGCGCTTTCAAGCGTTCGTACTCCGCCAGCGCCGCCGGATGCGGTTGGCGGTCAGTCAGCATACCCCCTAGCGCTAACGCGGATTTCACCACGCCAACGCGGGCATCGAAACGGTCGTCCGGATCACTGGCCTCGCTCGATTGGTAGGCGTTATAGGCCAGGCTCGTGGCATAAACACCCGTCCATCCCCACTGCCAAACGTGGGCCTGTTGGGCACCGCTTTCGAATACCTCATCGTAAGCCGCCCAGTCATCCGCTGGCTGCGCCTGGGCGGGCAGTGCCAGCATCAGCGGAACTGCTGCGAAAAGCACGCGTAAATAAAGGGATAATTGCATGGAGAACCGCCTGAAAGACTGAGAAATGAGTGTTAAGCGTAGCATGGGGAGAGTACGCGTTTGTAAAAAGAGCGGGAGCAGGCAGCGCTCTGGCTAACGCTCGTTGACTTGAAACCTCATGATTCCTTGAAAGCCGTATAGGCACTGCTCAGGAAACTCCCGGGGTTCTCGGCCGGTTTCGATTGTCGTAGGGCTACTAACATCATCGTGAGCTTCGCTCATGCTCTGGCAGCTTTAGTTGAAAGGCAAGGGCAGGGCAAGTGAACCCCTACCTCGATGCTTTTCTTACTTACTCCTTCTCCTCATCCTCTTCCCAGCGCTCCATGGCGCGTTTGTCGTCGGGTAGGCGGACCATGTCACCGATGTTGAGCTTTTTGTGCGACTGAAAGCGGTGGCCGTGCTGGTCGAGAATGGCGGCGACGCTGCCGATGCTGACGGCGTCTTCTTCCCGGTAGGCTTCGACTTTGACTCGGACGATGCGGCCCTGATAGCGAGCGGAGAGAATCGCGCCGGGGTAAGGGGGCGTGTGGTCGGGGTCGTTTTTGAAAAAGGCGGCGACGCTTGCGCTACCGGGTTCATCCCATTCGACATGTTGATGCATGGTCAGTGTCCTTACAGGAGTCGTTAGAAAATAAGCCAGCACATTCAGTGTAGTGTGCGTTAGCAGCACTCGGCCAATGTGCGTGGACACGCCTAGTCGATGCGCTTAACTTACCCCTCTAGGGGAACGTGGGAGGAGAAGGCGCCATGCATCCGTACCGTGCGCTATTTGAGCAGTCGAGCACGCCGCTGTTCGTGGTGGAGCGTTCAGCGCACGAGGCGATGAACGTGTATGCAAACGCGGCCTTCCGGCACGCGGGGGGCTGGGTTGACGATAATAGCGACATGGCGCTGGCCAGCTGTTTTCCATTGGACGTGAATAACGTGCTGGCCGCCGTATATGCCTGCGATCAGCAACAGACCGTGCAGGAGCTGATGGTGACTTGGGCAGATGCCTCAAGGCATTGGCAACTGCAGCTTTCTCCCGTGGTAGAGGGCGAGTATCGCGCAGTGTATGGGGCACTTCATGAGCTGGTTCTGCCATTTGGCGAATCTTTGGATGTGCTGCTGTCTCAGTTGCCGGGCTTCATCTACCAGTTGCACTACTCGCTGTCGGGTCACTGGCGTTACACCTACGTTGGCCAGCGGGTAGAAGAAATGTTTGGGGTGAGCGTCGAAGAGGCGCTGGCCGATGCGCAAACGTTGCTGGCCAACATTCATCCTGGAGACCGCGATACCGTCATCACAAGCTCGCTGGAAAGCGCTCGCACGCTGACGCCAGGGAAACAGGAGTTTCGGATGTTTCATCGTCACGGCGAGATGCTGTGGGTGGAAGCCAGTGACCAACCCCGCCGCGAGCCCGATGGCAGCGTGCTGTGGACGGGGTATGCCAACGATATTACTCAGCGTAAAGGGCTCGAAGCGGCGCTGAAATCCAGCGAGCAGCGCTTTCGCCAACTGGTGGAGCAGGCAAACGACATCATTTACACCCTCGATGCCGATGGCATGCTGACCTATATCTCGCCTAACTGGCCGCGCATATTGGGGCACGAGGTGAACGAGGTGCTCGGGCGGCATATGAGCTTCGTTCTGCATCCGGAGGACTTAGAGGCGTGCCGTCGTTATATCGAAAACGTGTTTGTGACGGCCGAGCCGCAAGGGCTGATCGAGTACCGTGTGCAGCATGCCAACGGCGAGTGGCGCTGGCACTTTACCAACGGTGCGCCGTTGTTGGATGAGCAGGGCAACGTGATCAGTTTTATGGGCATCTCTCACGATATTACGCCACGACACGAAATGGAGCAGCGGGTGCTGCATTTGGCACAGCACGATACGCTGACCGACCTGCCCAATCGAGCGATGTTTTTTGGCGAGCTGACCAAGGCGCTGCGCTCGGGGGGCCAGTTGGCCTTCTTGTTCATTGACCTGGACAACTTCAAGCCGGTGAACGATCGCTGGGGCCACGCCGTTGGCGACCAGTTGTTAAAAGCGGCGGCACAACGCATGCGCGCCCGGCTGCGGGGCACCGATATGGTAGGACGAATCGGCGGCGATGAGTTCGTGGCGCTGCTGGGTGGTTCGGTCATGAAAGAGGACGCGTTAGCGGTCGCGCATCAACTCTGTTCAGCGCTGGCCGAGCCGTTTGCGCTGTTGGTGGGCGAGGTATGCGTCTCCGCCAGTATTGGCGTGGCGCTCTTTCCACTACACGCAAAGGATGAGGCCACCCTGATTCACTGCGCGGATCAGGCGATGTATCGCGCCAAAGCGGAAGGGCGTAATCGCGCTATCCTTTACTCTGCTTGTGAGTCAGGCAAGACTGCGGGCGTTGCATCGACAGACTGAAACATGAAGTTTAGCGCCGCGGGTAGGCTGGCTCTCCATACGCGCCAAGTATGGCCACCAGGGTAGAGGTCGAGCCGTACGTCACCAGGTTGAATACGTTCTATGGCTTGGCGCAGCTGGCGTGCATGGAACTCGGCGTCATAGACATCACGGCGTCCGGCGCTGATATAGAACGGGACAGGGGGCGTGTCGCCTTGCTCTGCCTCTGGGCGCGGCGTGACGCGTAGGCGGTAGCTTTCTAAGTGGGCTGTGTAGTTGAGCTGCTCCCAAAGCGCTTGATCGAACTCGCCCTGCGCATTCAAAAACGCTGGATGTCGGTGAGCGGAAGAGTTTTTGGGTGGCGCAGGGATATAGCTGGCGGGGCTGAGGGCAGCGGCAGCGGCAAACAGCTCTGGACGTTCGAGGGCGAAATTCACCGCGCCATAGCCACCAGCAGAGAGCCCCGCTACGCCACGTTGCTCGCGCGTCGTTCCCACATGATAGGTCGCTTCGATATGCGGCAGCAGGTCGTTGAAAAAAGCGCTACGGGCAGCTTCGTTATGCCCATCGACCCACCAACTGCGGCTGCCGGGCATGACGAATACCGCTGGAGGTAGATGCCCAGCCTCGATCAAACGATCAGCCGTTTGTGGCAAGTTGCCTTTGGTTGCCCAGTCAAACTCGTTACCAAATGACCCGTGTAGCAGGTATACCACTGGGTAAGGCGCCGAGGCCTGAGGGTCATAAGCGTCCGGTAAATAGATCGTATACGGGTAGTCATAACCCAGGGTGGGTGAAAAGAACTGTGCCCGTGAGACATCGCCCGCCAGGGCAACGCTACTCAGTGCCAACCCACCCAAAACGCCCATAATCGCGCGCATCCAGCCGGTGAGGCATTCAGAGACAGTGCGTCCGAGAGCGTGTAAAAGCGGGAATCTGAGCGACTGTTCGAACACGAGGCCTCCAGGAATTTACCGTCGTTTAAAAGGTCGGACAACGCTGTAAGCCAGCCTGTTCATTGTCGTAAGCCCCTACATCAGCTTAGCAGCGGGGCTTGGTGGAGGTTCGATGCAGAAAATCGAGGAAATTTACTGGCTGCGCGCGTACGGCTGTGTCGCCGTGTTTCTCTTTCATTGGCTAGATCACCTGAATCAGCGCGTGGACAACGTCGTTACCGATCTCATGCGCATACCGCTGGTGCTGGGCACGCCTGTATTCCTGTTCATTTCGGTCTTTGTGTTTGCCGTTCGCTATGACAAGCAAGTACCGCCAGGTTTTCTATGGCAGCGAGTGAAGTACGTCATGCTGCCCTATTTAACGTACGGGTTCATCTATTCCACTGCCCAGTGGTGGCAACTGGCGGGCAGCGACAGCGCCGTGAATGTTTGGGAGAACGCAAAAGCCTACTTTATTTATGCGGGCTGGCATGGCTATTTTTTGATCATCGCCATGCAGTTCTATGCCGCTTATTGGGCCTTTACTCGTTGGCAGCTATGGCGCTTGCATCCGGTTCCTTGGCTATGGGGAGCTTGCTTGGTGAGTATGGCATATTGGGGGGTGGCGTATGCGTTGGCTATTGAGCCGCCGGGCTATTTGCTTTGGGTGGCTCCGTTGGGTTGGATCTATCTGTTCTTCTTGGCGCTAGTGCTGGTGCGCTATTACCCCTTAACGCCTTCTAGCCAGTTGATCGAACGGCCCGTTTGGCTACAAACCCTCTCGCAACCACGTTGGCTTTTGTTGTTCGTTGGCTTGATCGTGCTGGCCACGTTCGAGTATCGGCTGTCGTTCTCCTCGAAAGAGGTGTGGGTCATTCCCTTTTTTGTGCTGTTCACGCTGGCATTGATGCGTGGCTTAAAAGGGCGTAAAGCGCCTGGATGGGTGCGCTATATCAATGCTTACTCGTTTGGTATTTATCTAGCGCATCCTATGTTTTTTACGCTCACCGATACGCTAGTGGGCATTTCTACGTTGCCCCTGGCGGTTTATGCGCTGTTGCTCATCATGGTGGGTAGTGTGGGATCGATTCTGCTCAACAAAGTAGCCAATACCACCACATTGGGTGCCATGTTGCTGGGTAAACGTTTAAAAATATGAACGGTTCGATGGGTTGGTGGGTGTGAGGTTGGCGTTAAGAGTCAAAGAGGGGCAGGCGCTAAGAGGAGGTGGGTGAGCGGCTGTGTGGCGAGCCTCGAGCAAGCCCAAGCGACTCGCCGCTTAGCGTTTTTAAACGCGTAGGGCAGGCGTATAGGCGCTGTAAAAAGTCGAGCAGAGCAGGCTCATCGAGCTCTGGATCGAAGCCTCCGATTCGCTCCAACCACGCACGGCGAATGGCAATATAGGGGGGAACGGTCACCGCCGAGCTGAGAAAGTGCAGCAACAGGCGTTCCGAAAAGCGGGGAGTGGCGGCGTTGATGAGCAGCGCATCCGTCGCCGTGTCTAGCTGTGGATAGAGTAGGTACCAAAGCTGCGCCGCCATGGGTTCTTTATGCAGCGCAATCAGCAGCCAGTCTGCCTGGCTAAGATACGCTGCTTGGTTGAGGCGTGCACCTAGGGTATGGGCAGGTGTCACCAAGCCGTGCGCGTGGTAACGCTTTTCGAGATCGGTGAGCCGTTCATCCGAGTGAGCACAGGTCACGATAATGGGTAGGGCGTGGTCAGCAAGACCGGATTGGCGAATCGAGCGCAGGTGGCGGGGTAGCAAAGCTCCTGTCACTGAAGCATCAACGATAAAGCAGACCGTACCCATGCACGCGGCTTCCTTTTGTTATGAAAGCATCTCTGTTTGTAATTGATTGTAGATGTGGGTTTCTTTACGTAGCAAGAGAAAGTTTTTTAACGAAAAAAACAGTGAGGCTGGCGAGTTAATCATTTTGGTGCGGCTTGAGTGCTATTTGCACCAAAGGTGTGCAAGGAAATGACGGTCTAGGCGTTTGAAAAAGCAATTGCCACTCCCTTGCTGCATTAAGACGCATGGGGTGAGTCATTTTTCATATTTGAAAACAAAGAGTTGTTGATATTTTTTTCCATTATGGTGCAGAGTTGGCATGCTCTGTGCTTATAAGCCATAGGTAGTTTCATCAGCGGCTATTGAAGCGTAGGCAGACGCCTCCAGGCGTGCTACAACGATAGCCGGTCTGAAATGATCGCTGGGCGGTTTGTTATCCATCGTCGAACAAACGTTGAGCGAACAAAAAAGACAAACGCGCCACATGCAGCCGCGTGTTGAACGATTTGTTGAATAACACCTTTATCGATCGCTTACAGTTACACGCTTTAAGCCACGCTCATACCGGAGGACACTATGTCAGCCAAGACTCTCGCGCTAATCGAAGAACATGATGTTAAGTGGGTAGATCTGCGTTTCACCGACACGCGCGGTAAAGAGCAGCACGTCACCGTACCGGCACGCGACGTGAACGAAGAGTTTTTTGAAAACGGCCAGATGTTCGATGGTTCTTCCATCAACGGCTGGAAGGGCATCAACGAGTCTGACATGATCCTGCGTCCGGAAGACGGTACCGCCTTCCTCGACCCCTTCACCGAAGATGCCACACTGATTCTGCGTTGCGACATCATCGAGCCGGCCACTATGCAGGGCTACGATCGCGACCCGCGCTCCATCGCCAAGCGCGCCGAAGCCTACCTGCAGTCGACTGGCCTGGGTGACACTGCCTTCTTCGGTCCGGAGCCGGAATTCTTCATCTTCGATGAGGTGCACTGGAAAGCCGACATTCAAGGCGCCATGTACAAAATCACCTCTGACGAAGGCGCATGGGCGACCAGCAACCAGGTAGAAGGCGGCAACTTGGGCCACCGTCCGCGCGTGAAAGGCGGCTACTTCCCGGTACCCCCGGTCGACAGCTTCCACGATATCCGTGGTGCGATGTGTAACACCCTGGAAGCGATCGGTCAGACCGTCGAAGTTCACCACCACGAAGTGGCGAACGCCGGTCAGAACGAAATCGGCGTGAAGTTCAACACGCTGGTGAAGAAAGCCGACGAAGTTCAGGAAATGAAGTACGTGATCCACAACGTGGCGCACGCTTATGGCAAGACCGCGACCTTCATGCCGAAGCCGCTGGTGGGCGACAACGGCTCGGGCATGCACGTCCACCAGTCGTTCTGGAAAGATGGCCAGAACCAGTTCGCTGGCGACGAGTACGCGGGCCTGTCCGAAATGGCGCTGTACTACATTGGCGGTATCATCAAGCACGCTCGCGCGCTGAACGCCTTCACCAACGCCTCTACCAACTCGTACAAGCGTCTGGTGCCGGGTTTCGAAGCGCCGGTCATGCTGGCCTACAGCGCCCGTAACCGTTCTGCGTCCATCCGTATTCCGTACACCGCTAGCCCGAAAGGCAAGCGTGTCGAGACGCGCTTCCCCGACCCGACCGCCAACCCCTACCTGGCGTTCGCGGCGATGCTGATGGCGGGTATCGACGGTATCAAGAACAAGATCCATCCTGGCGATGCCATGGACAAGAACCTGTACGACCTGCCGCCCGAGGAAGGCAAGTCCGTCCCGACCGTGGCCAACAGCCTGGATCAAGCCCTGGAAGCGCTCGACGCTGACCGTGCGTTCCTGACCGAAGGCGGCGTGTTCACCGACGACATGATCGATGCCTACATCGAACTGAAGATGGAAGACGTCGAGCGTATTCGCATGACGACTCACCCGATCGAGTTCGACATGTACTACAGCTGCTAAGATCACCCTTGAGGTGTCGTTAGCCTGAAAACCCCGCCTCGGCGGGGTTTTTTCGTTGAGGCGAGGAAAGGAAAAGGGAGGAAGACGTCATGATCCGTGGCTGGCACGTGCGCTATGCAAGAGGATTATCCACAGGTGCTGCACTGCTATTGGGGCTGTGGGTAAGCGCGGCGCTGGGGCAAACGGTGTATCGCGTGGTGGACGCCCAGGGCAAGGTGACGTTTACCGACAACCCAGAACGTGGCGGTGAAGCCGTCACGTTGGCACCGCTGCCCAGCGTGACGACGGTGCGCTCTGCCCCACCTGACAGCCGAACCCCGGGCCGCACTCAGAGCCATCCCGGGCAACCGTTTATGCCTTATGACCGCTTTACCATCGTCAACCCGGCGAACAGCAGCGCCGTTCGGGGCGGCATGACGCCCGTGGAAGTGCAGGTGGTGCCGCCACTGCGGGACGACCACCAAATTCAACTGAGGGTGAATGGCGAGCTGAGCCAATCCGCCCTGCATAGCGACGCCTTCTGGCTGGCGGGGTTACCTGTGGGAGCGCACCATATTCATGCGGAGCTGTTGGATAGCCAGGGCCGTGTGCAGCACCGCACCGATCCGGTGACTATTTTTATCACTGACTAATCGAGTGCACTATAATGGTGCAATGAGGCGGTGGGCTAGGCGGCTCATTGCGCTATTAAGGCTCGTCATCTCCCCGCTATCTGCCCACAAGCCGTGCATGCCGCCGCTTGCGCCGAATTGGCGCGCTTTTTGCAGATCCTCTCGCATACCTCTTTTGATGGATCAGTGCCATGTGTATTGATCGAAGCGACGTTTCAGGACACGCCATGTATCAGCGCTTGCTCGAACACCTCACCACAGCAGTCCTGTTGCTCGACGGTGAACTCCGCGTTCGCTGGATGAACCCGGCGGCGGAAGCGCTGCTGGCCGTGAGCTTTAGCCGTGTGCAGGGGATCAGCCTCGATACGCTGTTGGGCGGAGACGAGAGCATCGACGACGTACTGGCCAAAGCACGCGATGCGTTTCATCCCTATACACAGCGTGAAGCGCGTATCACGCCGCTCAATAGCGAGCCGCTGACCGTCGATTACACCGTGACACCGCTGTCGGCCGACGAACTGCTGTTGGAAGTCGAGCCGCGGGATCGTTTGATGCAAATCTCCCGAGAGGAGGCCCTTACCACCCGCCAAGAAACCATCAAAGTGCTGGCGCGGGGGTTGGCCCACGAGGTGAAAAATCCGCTAGGGGGCATTCGCGGGGCCGCACAATTACTAGAGCGAGATTTGGATGACCCGGCCCTGCGCGAGTTTACCCATATCATCGTGGAAGAGGTCGACCGCTTGCGTGACTTGGTCGACTCCATGCTAGGGCCGAACCGTATCGTCAAGCATGAGCCGGTCAACATACATAAAGTGTTGGAGCGCGTAAGGGCGCTGCTGATCGCCGAGCATCCTCAGGTGGTCGTCAGCCGCGACTATGACCCGAGCCTACCGGACCTGTCCGGTGATGAGGCGCAGATGATCCAAGCAGTGCTCAACGTGGCCCGCAACGCGGTGCAAGCCATGAGCGATGCAGGTACGCCCGCGCCCGAACTGACACTGCGTACCCGTGCGCGCCGCCAATTCACTTTGGGCGCCGAGCGGCACCGCCTGGTGAGCGAAGTCGGCATCATCGATAACGGTCCTGGCATCCCAGAGTCGCTACGCGACACCCTTTTTTACCCGATGGTCTCCGGCCGCGCAGAAGGGAGCGGTCTGGGGCTATCGATTGCCCAGTCAATACTGCACCAACATCAAGGATTGATCGAATGCGACTCTCGTCCCGGACACACCGAATTTCGTTTACTGATTCCATTGGTCATTAATTGCACCGGAGAAGCGTCATGACTGAGGCGACACGTACCGATGTTGCACGAGTGGTTATTGTCGATGATGACCGCGCTATCCGCTGGGTATTGGAGCGCGCTCTGGCGCAACCCGATCTGGAGGTCGAGTGTATCGAGCGTGCCGATACGGCGCTCGCACGCTTGCTGGAGAGCCCGCCGGATGTGCTGGTCACCGATATCCGTATGCCGGGCATCGACGGGTTGGATTTAATGGCACGGGTGCGTGATGCCCATCCGGATTTGCCTGTGATCGTCATGACCGCGCACTCCGATCTCGACAGCGCTGTCGCCTCCTATCAAGGCGGGGCATTCGAGTACTTGCCCAAGCCGTTCGATGTGGATGAAGCGCTCGCGCTGGTGCGCCGGGCCGTGGCCCATGCGCGTGAACGGCAGCGGCCGGTGAGTGTGCCGGAAGGTCTTAGCGCCGAGATCATCGGTGAAGCGCCGGCTATGCAAGAGGTCTTCCGGGCGATTGGACGGCTCTCCCATTCGCATATCACGGTACTGATCAACGGTGAGTCGGGTACGGGCAAGGAGCGCGTGGCCCAGGCGCTGCATCAGCATAGTCCGCGCTCGGGAAAGCCGTTCATTGCCTTGAATATGGCGGCGATTCCGCGCGATTTGATCGAATCAGAACTGTTCGGCCACGAGAAAGGCGCGTTTACTGGTGCTGCGCAGCAGCGCCAGGGGCGTTTCGAGCAGGCCAATGGCGGCACGCTGTTTCTCGATGAGATCGGCGACATGCCCGCAGAAACGCAAACCCGCCTACTGCGCGTGCTGGCCGATGGCGAGTTTTATCGGGTGGGCGGGCATACGCCGGTGAACGTCGATGTACGGATCATCGCGGCAACGCACCAGAACCTTGAATCACTCGTCGACGATGGGCGCTTTCGTGAAGACTTGTTTCACCGCCTGAACGTGATTCGTGTCCATCTTCCGCGTTTGGCCGAGCGGCGCGAGGATATCCCACGCCTCACCCGGCACTTTTTGGCCGAAGCCGCCAAGGAGTTGTCCACCGACATTAAAGTATTGACCCCCGAAGCAGAAGCGCATCTGACCCGCCTGCCGTGGCCCGGTAACGTCCGTCAGCTCGAGAACATTTGCCGATGGCTAACGGTGATGGCTTCCGGTCGGGAGATTCTGGTCGAAGATTTGCCTCCGGAGCTACGCACCGTCGGCACGTCAGAGAGCAGCGTCCATGGCGACTGGCGCTCGGCGTTCCGTGATTGGGCCGATCATGCGCTGGCCGAAGGGCATACCCATTTGCTAGAAGAGGCCGTTCCTGACTTCGAGCGCATTTTGATCGAGACGGCGCTCAAGCACACCGGCGGGCGTAAAGGCGAAGCCGCCGAGCTGCTGGGCTGGGGGCGCAACACCTTGACACGCAAGCTTAAAACGCTGCTGCCTGCGTTGGCGGATGACGCCTAATTCGTGGGCTCGTGGGTAAGGGCTGGAGGTAGAACAAAGACGGCATCGGCAAGCGCGGGGTCTGGGAGGCGGCACTCTGCCTGATCCCACGGCAGTAGGCTGAGGGTGTGTCGAATCCCCATCCCTTCGAGCTGGTGCTCTACGCCGTGGCCATAGGTGACGTGACCAAGGCCCATTAAGCCAACGGCTAACGCACCCTCTTTGACGGCGCCTGCAAGCCCGTGGGCCATGGCAGTATCCCAGGTGAGCTGCGCTTGGGTGAAGCGGGCTAGCATGGCAGGGTCCCCTTGCCCCATGCCATGCTGCTCGAATACCTCGGTCAAACGCTGCTGATAGGCTGAACTGGCGGGTAGTGGGGTAGGAATCCCGTAGCGCTGGTCAGCGGGGACACGATCAAAGCCTTCTTGAACGAGCCGTTGGCGCAATTCTGGCGTGATGTTGAGAGCCACCAGCGGAATCGCTTGCAGTCGCGCGAAGTGAAGAATGGGCAAGTAGAGCTCGGCATCGAATCCCCACGCGTCATCCCAGCGGCTGTCGGCCAGCAGCTCTGTCTCGGTCAGCTCGCCCGCTACCCAGCGGTCTAACACCGGCTGAGCGCTTCTTGGCAGCATCTCCAAGCCAACCACCATATTTTCGCGGAGAGCATGTAGCCCTGCGAGCGTGTGCAGCTGCCAGCGGTGATGATCCTCGACGTCGTGCTGTTCGCCCAGTAGTACGACCTGCTGTCGAGCGGCCTGGGCAAGCAACGTTGGTGCGCCCACGGCACCGTCTGCTTGCCACCACTGCCCTGGTGACGGGCAATCGCCATAGGCGTGTCCCGTGGCAAGTGCCATCGTCAGCAGAATCCATGGCCACGTGGGGCGCATTGTGTTAGCCCTTCTGAGCTTTGAGCCGGTTGATCTCGGCCAAAAGTGCTTCTGCTTCTTCGGTCAGCGTGGCGTTGGCTCGCATATCACCGTTGCGGGAGGCCTCCATCGCCGCTTGAAGCTTACGCTCATAGGCTTGCTGAAGCTTTTTTTGAGGGTCGCGATTAAATAGACCGAACATGATCACTCTCCTTTTGTGTGTACACTATTTGTATAGGCATGAGGTGACAATGTCGACTCTTAATCGTTCTTATTTTATGTAGCGCCGCGCTCACTCGTCGCGCATAGCGTTAAAAAACGACGAAAATCAACCAAGATCGTCTCCAAACTGTTATGCAGACGATGATCGTCGTCGATCATCCTGAGTGACAATCGCTGTGCCTGGGCGCGTTCAATAACGGGGCCAGGAGGTACCACATCATCCTGCCAACCGTGAATGATATGCGTGTGCCGCGCTTGAATGGTGGGGGATGTTTGGGGGTATTTGGGTAAGCCAAGCGCAGGGGCAAGCAAAAAACAGCCCAGGACTGGTGTCCGAGCACTGACGGCGGCGCTTAACCAGCCACCAAGGCTAGACCCTGCCATGACGCAACGTGAGGGATCATCGCCGCGCTTCTGAAGTGCCTGCTGTAGATGAGCCAGCCGCTGGGCTGGCTCGTCCATGCCCCGGTAATCCATGACGACTGGCTCACAGTCATCTAGCTGTTCGGCAATGCCCTTGAGCGCTTGCATCTTTAGTGCGCCCGGGCCACTTTCCAAGCCATGTGAAAGGTAGACAGTCATCATCATGGTCAATCCGCCGACCGCTGAATGGCTTCACCGCCTTGTTCGATATCTTGCCCCATTCCGCGAACGGTATTGCAGCCACTCAGCACCAACAGCGTTGCCAGCAGCAAAATGCCCAGTGCGACGGTACGTTTCATCGGCCTTTCCTCGTGCCTAAGTATGCCCATGCGAGCGTGAGAGTGTGATAAGTAACATAAGCGTTGTTGTCATCGACCGCTACCGTGAAACGAGGGATTTTGTCACGATGAGCCAACGTCTGATGTGCCAAAGGATGGGGCGGCTCGTGCGAATTTGTCGCATGTGTCAGTTCGATACATAAAGATTCGCCCTAGTGGGCGCTTCTCTGCTTGACTTGGTAGTGAGTATTTTTTCTAAATTATTGTTTTATTTGTTTTTATTTTTGTTTTTTCGAACGATGGCCTAGAGTCTGCAATACATTGAGTGTTATGAAGAGTATGACGTCAGCACCACCCTTTAACAGCGTGAGCAGGCTGACAAGCAATCAAGGAGGGCAGGACGCCCAATCAGCACCAGGGAAGTGAAAGGACACTCAGCCTGCTCACTCTTATCAACACAGGATGTGTTGGTCATCGACGCCAGGGAGTGGCAGCGGTGCAAAACAGCCATCTCGCTTCGGCGGGATGGTTTTTTTGCGTCAATTTTTAACGAGTAACTCTCTGATTTGTCTATTTTTTAATATTTACAGCGTTATTTGAACAGCACTTGTACAGATGAAGAAGGGGTTTTGGTCTATCCTTTCGGTTAAACCAAAATTCAGCGGTTAGAAGACGTCAACGTAGCAACCGCGTACTTTCAGGGACAAGCGCTATGGCGATGGTACTGATGTTGGGCATGTTCGTCCTGTTTCTGGGATTTTCCGGGGTCGGCGTATACATGATGTTCAAGACATCCTTGATGGCGGCGACCGAAGAACGTGACGATATTCCGCCCGATAGGTAGTACCGCCACGTTGACCGTTCGCATCACAAAGCCGCGCGCTCCATCGCTATTTCATGAGCGATAGAGCGCGCGGCTTTTTTTGTGCGTAGCCCCAGAGCGGTGATGGCGTCTTGTCGTAGTACCGGCCGAGGCTAGCCCATCCAGTAAAGGCTCAACAGTGCAAAGCCATAGCCCATGACACCGCCGACCAGAACGTCACTGACGTAGTGCAGCCCAAGTCCTACGCGAGAAATGGCAATCAGCAGGCTGAGTGGTAAAACGATGGGCAGTAACCAGGGCGTATGGGCAGCCACCAAGACGCTAAACATGACGGCATGCATGGTGTGGCCGCTAGGAAAACTGTAGCGGTCTCGGGCAGGCTCACCGCAGTGCACGCCGCCCAAATACGTAATGAAAGGACGTTCGCGGCACAGTTTCGTTTTGACCAGTTTGTAGACTGTAATGGCTATGAGCGCGATCAGCGTGTACTGCAAAATGCGCCCCCATCCATCGGGTTGTAGCCAGGGCTGCGCTGTAATCAGTAGCACCCAAACGGGCCAGTCGCCCAGTTTACTGGCCGCTTGCAGGGTCAGCCGCCAGGGGCGATAGAGCGAGAGGTGAGTGACTCGTTGGCAAAACCGCCACTCCCATAGATCAAGACGATCGAATACGACAAGCGGACGAGCTCGCATGATTAGCCTCCTGGGCCTCGTTGAGGTAGCGCAGAAATTGCTCCGCGATGCCCGACCAGCTCTGTTCTAGGGCGCGTAAACGGGCAATCCTTCCTAGTCGTGCGTATTCGGCGGGATGCTGGCAAAGCGCGACGGCCGCCTGTTGAAACGCCACGGCATCGTTGGGTTCGACCGTGATACCGTTGTGCCCGCTCTGGATCAGTTCGGCGCTGGCGGCATGGCGGTATGCCACCACCGCTAACCCGCTGGCCATGGCTTCGGTGATCACATTTCCCCAGGTTTCCGACAGTGATGGAAACACGAACATATCCGCACTGGCATAGTGCCGAGCCAATGCCTGCTTATCGATGAAGCCTGTGAAATACGCGTCAGGTAATGCTTTTTCTAACTGTGATCTCCCTGGACCATCGCCGACCACCACAAGCGCCATGTCGGGGCGCACATCGCGCATGGCTTGCAGTGTTTCCTGAAGTAAGGTGAGATTTTTTTCTGGTGCAATGCGCCCTACGTAGAGGGCCACTGGCTGGTGTTCACTAACGCCCCACTGCAGCCGGAGTGCGTCATCACGAGAGGCGGGCGAGAAGTGTTCGCCATCGATACCCCGAGACAGCACCTGCACGTCGCGGATGCCCTGCTGGCGCAGTAACGTTGCCTGCTGCTGGGTGGGGACTAGCGTCAGCGCGCAGCCGTTATGAAAGTAACGCAAATAGCGGCGTGTGGCGGACGACAGCCAAGAAACCCCGTAATCGTGGCAATAGTGGTCGAAATTGGTGTGCCATCCCGCGACTAACGGAAGCTGGAGTTGCAAGGCGGCCTGCCGTGCTGCCCAGCCAAGCGGGCCTTGGGTGGCCAGGTAGACCACGTCGGGTCGATGCTGTTGCCAAAAGCGACGCACCGTGGCGGGGCGAGCAAAGCCCACCTGCACGTCACGGTAGCCGGGAATCGAACAGCGATTCACCTGTAGCTCGTGCCCGGCGTCTTGGGCAGCGCCAGCGGTTTTAGGCGTCGGTCGAATCACATCCACTGTGACCCCCAGGCGCTGTAATTCACGGCACAACCGGCTGAGCGTGTGGGCAACGCCGTTGATTTCTGGTGACCATGTTTCGCTAACGATACAGAGCCGCATGTGCGATTCATCCCTTTATCACGTTTACGAACATAGTGCGCAGCCACAATGACATTGACGAGTCAGGTAGGTGAACAAGCGATGACAGCGCGGCTGGGCGCAGCGTGTTCGACGTTTTAATTGTAGGTCTCACTATAAGTTAAAATGTTTATTTCGGATAACAGATAAATGTTAATTTTTGAGGGCATTTTTATTTAAGTTTTTATTGATGAAATAGACATAAATAAAATAAAACTTTAAGAAGAATGACATATACCTTCTCTAAGGTAGTCGATGACGAAGCAGTCAATGCTTCGGTCGTGACTTTACAATGTATAGTCTTAATGACTTGAATGGCGAATTAACGCTTTACTCTGGCTCAATAAGTGCTGACAACAAGCACGGGCGAATCTAAAGGGATCCATCATGTTTAAGAAAACGACACTTGCTCTGGCCGTTAGCGGTTTACTGGGTGCCTCTGCTGCCCAAGCGGCGATGGTGTATGATCAAGACGGCACTACGCTGGATATCTATGGCCGTATTGCCATGGGGTTCGAAGGTGGCGGCGCAGAAGAAAACAACGTTGATAATAGTGAAGAGTTTCGCAACTTTGGCTCTCGTTTACGCATTACTGCTGGCCATCAAATCACCTCTGATCTGCGCGCGTTTGCCCGTGTAGAGTGGCGTTTCACGGGCGATGAGCGGAATCAAGCGTCTGGCTTTGACGAAGTGCGTAACAGCTACATTGGGCTGGATAGTGAGCAGTACGGTACTTTTACTGCAGGTAACTTCGATAGCTTCTACGACAGCGAAGTGATGGGTGTATTCGACGTGTATGTCGAGCGCGGCTACGAGTTTGCAGGTGGTGGCCTGCAAGCACGGGGAGACTCTTTAGCGTATATGACGCCGGACCTGAATGGGTTCCAAGCATTCATTGCCGCTAAGCATTTTTCAGAGCGTGGTTTGGAGCCGTCTGATCAAACCAGCGAAGGGAACGTGATCGCTACTCAAGGGGGCGTGACTTATGCCACTGGCCCGCTGCGACTGGCGTTGGGTTACGTCGAAGATACCGTTCGTGGCGGTGGCAATGGTGAAACACGCGTGGGTACGACCGCTGAATACGCCATCAATGACGCTTTCTCGGCACGCCTGGGTTACGAAACCCGCGGTGACAGTGACACTCAGGGCGGCGGCTTTGACACCGTTGGTCTGGGTGGCACCTTCGCTACTGGCGCATGGACGTTCTACCTCGATTACTACAACATCGAGCTGGACAGCGTTTCCGACAGCCGCGATGCCTGGGCCGCTGCCGCGCATTACGATCTGTCCAACAACTTCGATGTCTTCGTTGAGTTGAACGATGCCAACGAAGATGCGGTGAATAGCTACGAAGATGACCTGTACTACGCGGTAGGTGCGCGTTATCACTTCTAAGTGAGCGTCTGGGTTTAATTCATGCCCTAGGTTCCTTAATGTTTTAAGCTTTGAAAGATCGTTTTTGCCGATGTGTTCATGACACATCGGCTTTTTGCGTTATGCTGTTTTATTATTTAATCGTGTGTTTAAGGAGAGAGTATGTCGTCCATCGTTGTGATTACAGGCGCAAATCGGGGGGTAGGGTTAGCCCTGGCTGAGCATTATCAACAGGAGGGATGGAAAGTCATCGGCGTGTGTCGCCAAACGTCTGATGAGTTAGATCGTGTCGCCCTCAACGTGATAGAAGACATTGATGTGACCCAGGACGACGATATCGCGCGCCTTTCTGCGGCATTAGCCGGGCACACCATTGATCTGTTGATCAACAACGCGGGTCTGCTGCGCGATGATGTGCTGGGAGATATCGAGATCGACAGCCTACGCCAGCAGATGGAAATCAATGCCTATGCACCGCTGCGAGTATCCGAAGCGCTGCTGCCGCTGATGAAAAAGGGCAGTAAAATCGCCAATATTACCAGCCGGATGGGCTCTTTAGCCGACAACGACTCAGGCGGCCGCTACGGCTATCGCGCGTCAAAAGCGGCGCTGAACGCCTTTGGTAAATCGCTGGCCATCGATCTTAAGCCTCGCGGCATCGCCGTGGCACAGCTGCATCCGGGCTATGTGAAAACCCGGATGGTCAACTTTGGCGGCCACATCAGCCCCCAGGAAGCCGCAACGGGCATTGCCGCCTGCATCAAAGCGCTCAACTTAGAGAATAGCGGCGGCTTCTGGCACTCCAATGGCGAACAGTTGCCTTGGTAGACGTGCCTTGAGCCGACTGGGCATGCCTTAGATCACGCGCTTGCGGATTTGCGACGAGAGCTGCTCAAAACCAATCACCACAACAAGGATCACCAGAATAATGGTGAGCGCGCGGTCGTAGTTAAACAGCCGCATGGCGGCGGCGAGTTCGACGCCAATGCCGCCTGCGCCCACCAGCCCTAGCGTGACCGCTGAACGCAGCGCTTTTTCGACGCTGTATAAGCTGGTGGCCGTCATGGAGGCGAGGGTTTCTGGCAAAATCGCACCCCCAATCACGGATAGCCTACCGGCCCCGGTAGCGGTTAGCGCATCGGAAGGACCAGGGTGGACTTCCTCGATCCGTTCTGAGAAAAAGCGGGCGGCAAAACCAATCGTATCCATCACGATGGCCAGCACGCCCGCCATTGGCCCTAGCCCCACCGCGACCACAAAGATCAGTGCCCAGATAAGGTCTGGAATGGTGCGCATGGTGGCAATCATCAGCCGCGTGATAGAGCGCACCCATGGGGCGGGGGAGGTATTGCGCGCCGCCAGCAGTGCAAACGGCACGCTGAGGATAACGCCCAGCGTTACGCCGACAATGGCAATGTTGAGGGTTTCATACATCGACCATGCCAGTACGTCTAAATTGCTGAGATCAGGAGGGAAAGCCCGCCCTATGAAGTGACCTAGGTTCGTCGCCCCGCGTATCAAACGCTCGAATGTGACATTGGTGGCCATGACGCCTTGTATAAACAGCGCTAAAAAGCCGAGGCTGATGCCCCAAACAAACAGGGAAGGGCGGCGAAAACGGGGAGGCAGGCTGGCAGTTGGCGGTAGCTTCGATGGCATGTTAGATCGCCCTAAGCGGTTGGTGGGTCGTGGAGGATGAGGGCGTTTGCTCGACACGGGTGTCACCTTGATAGAGCGCTTGCATATCGCTCAGCGTGGCCGTCTCGCGAGGCGTATCAAGCACTACGGTGCCCGCTTTCATACCCACAATACGGTCACCGTACTGTTGCGCTAGCTCTAGCTGATGCAGCGTACACAGCACAGTGAGCCCACGTTCGCTCACTACCTCTAGCAGCAGATCCATAATCTCGCGGCCCGCTTTCGGGTCCAGGCTGGCGATGGGCTCATCCGCGATGATGATGTGGGCGTCCTGCATCAGCGTTCTGGCAATGGCGACGCGCTGCTGTTGACCGCCTGATAGCTCGCGACAGCTTGCCAGGGCCTTATGGGCCAAACCCACCCGGTCCAGCGACTGCATGGCGCGCTCGCGAAGCGTTTGGCTCGCGGTGCAAGAGAGCGTCGACAGTAAGCCAAGACGCTGCTGGCCCAGTGCGCCATACAGCACGTTTTGAAACACACTGACGTTCTGTACCAAGTTAAACTGCTGAAAAACCACGCCAACTTTTTGACGCAGTGTGCGCAAACGCGATTTGGAAATCTGCGAAAGCGATTTGTTGAAAATGTGAATGTCGCCCTGATCGTGGGGGGCTAAGCCATTGATACAGCGCATCAGCGTGGATTTACCGCAGCCGTTGGCCCCCAGCAAAATGACACACTCCCCTTTGGGGATGCTGAGCGTTAGCCCACGCAGGACATGTAAGCTGCCGTAATGTTTGTGAACGTTAGAAAGATCGATGGCATTCATACAAAAACCTCCTGCGCAGATGCCAGGAGGGAGAGTGAAACGACAGACATGAGAGACCTACCGTGTCTTGGTACTCAAAGAGCCTTTGCTCGATCAACGCACGTCCCTGTGCGATCACGATAAAGGGAGCGGTGGAAAACGAATTAGAGCGGAATGCCTGCTGCTTCGTAGGCTTGGCGCACGACATCGTAATCTTCATTGGTGCGGTCAAAGCCCAGCGAGGAGTCGCGGTTTAAAAACTTATCTTCGTTGCGGTCGGTGGCAATCAGCGCGTTCCACAGGGTGTCGCTGTTCTCTTCCAGAGTGCTGCGCAGTGCTGTTTTGCAGGCGTCGTCTAGCGATCCGCGCATCACCACTGGGTCGCCAGGCAGTACGTCGCTGGTGGCAATCACGCGATACTCGCCGTTCGGGTCCATCGCTTGAATCTCTTCGATATCGCGGTTACCGCCGCCCATGGCATCCACATCGCCGTTAACCAGCGCTGCAATACGGGCATCGCCCGCCATAATAATCTCAAGGTCGCGATCAATATCCAGCCCCGCATCAACCAGCATCTGGCTTGGGAAAATATGGCCGCTGGTTGAGCCCACGTCTTTCAAAGCGACCCGGTGGCCTGCCAGGTCTTCCAGCGACTGAATATCGCTATCGGCGGGAACATAAAAGCTGCTGCCGTAGTGGGGGCGTTCAATCGCAAACAGAATTTCAATGTCGCTTTCGCGGTCGAACAAGACGAACTCAGACGGACCTGCAAATACGAGGTCTACGTCATCATACTGCAGCGCAGTGCCTGCGGCGGTGCGGTTGCTCAGACTAAACATCTCAAGCGTGAGGCCGGTGGTCTCCTCAAACGCTTCAGCAAAGGGGCCAAACGCTTCTGCGAGCGGGCCCATTCCTTCAATGCCGGTATCGGCCATGCGGATAGGAGTGGGGCATACGTTGCTTAAATCGCTATTGGCGTGGGCGGTAGACACGGTAAAGGTTGCGGCGGCTATCGCCATCGTTAACAGTGTTCTCGTCATGGTCATGTTCCCTTCAGCTGTTTTTTTTGCGGTGACTACCTAGCGGTAGTCGCTCGTTATGATCAGCAGTAGGGTGGCAGGTCACTGTGACACTTAGGTGTAGGCAAGGTGACGGTATGATCACGTGCAGATGACAGACTAATGGCCTAGCCCCCTCACTCGACAAGGAGCATGGTTATGGATGCGTTACGAACAGGTATCACGCTAGGGACAGCGCTGTGGGCAGTTACCCCAGCAGCATTGGCGCAGTCGTTTACCCTCACCCTTTACCATACTAACGATTTGCATGGTCGCACCGATGCTTATCCGTCACTGATTACCACGCTCAATGAGGCGAAAGCCACCTATGGCGATGGCCTGCTGCTGGACGCAGGCGATATTTTTTCCGGCACGCTCTATTTCAACGAGTTCCAGGGCCAAGACGCATTGGCCTTTATGAACGCAATGGGTTACGACGCCTTTGTGCCCGGTAACCATGAGTTTGATTTAGGGAGCCCCGAGGGCGGCCATCAGGCGCTGGCGGCCTTTTTCGCGGAGGCTGATTTCCCCATTCTGGGCGCGAACCTGGATTTTACTGCTGCCCCTGAGTTCGCTGAGCGGTTGGGTGAATCGGTCAGTGCTTCACCGCAGGCGGGCTATCTCTATGACGGCATCATTGTGGAACAAGATGGCGAGCAGATCGGCATTTTCGGCTTGAGCACACAGGACAGTGAAACGATTTCCAGCCCTGGTGAGGTCACCATTAGCGATTACCGTGAAGCGGCGGACGCCATGGTGGCGGCCTTTGAAGCGCAAGGGGTCAATAAGATTATTGCCCTCACGCACTTAGGCTATGACAGCGACCCCAGCGTCGGCAATGATCGTTTGTTGGCTCGGCATGTTGAGGGTATCGATATCATCATCGGCGGCCATAGTCACACGCAGGTAACGCCGCCGACGCTGGTGAGCCACTCCTCAGCGGGTGATGCGAAAGCACCGACGGCCATCGGCCAAGCGGGTGAGTATGGAAAGTATCTAGGTGTGATGCAGGTGACGTTCGATGCAGAAGGCGTGGTTCAAACGGTCAGCGGTGAATTACTTGCCACCGAAGAGCGCACGCCGGATGAGGCTGCGTTGGCACAGCTCGCCCCGTTTACGGAAGCGATTGAAACCCTGCGTGATCAGCAGGTGGGCGCAACGGCTATCCTTGCGTTGCCGAACCCTCGTCACGGTCAGGGCGATGCCATGAGCGTGCGTGCAAATGAAACGGCGCTGGGTAACTTGATTGCCGATGGTCAGCTTTACGCCGCACAGCGGGTGGCGCCAGACACCATCATGGCGTTTCAAAATAGCGGCGGTATCCGTGAAGCGCTGCCCAAAGGCGAGGTCTCGGTGGGCGATCTGATTGCCGTGCAGCCGTTTGGCAATCGCCTCACGCTGCTAGAGGTGACGGGCGCTGAACTGCTGGAGACTTTTGAAATTGCGCTCGCCAACGTCCCAGAAGAGAACGGTGGCTTTTTGCAGGTCTCCGCTGGGACAGAGTTGGTCTTCGACAGTCGCTTGCCGGTGGGGAAGCGGGTGGTGAGCTTGAAGGTGAATCGAGAGGGCGCGATGCAGGCCATTGATCCCGATACCACCTATACCGTGGCAACCAATAACTTTACTGCAGCGGGCGGCGACAGCCACGCGGCGTTAGGGGCCGCCTATGATGATGGCCGTAACACCATCGTGGGCAATACGGACTGGGAAATGCTGCGTGACCACATCGCGGCACTTGGTGAGGTGTTTTACCAACCTGAAGGACGCATTACCGATCTTGCCCAGGGCGAGTAGCTTGACCACCCGCCGAAGGCGCTAGGTACTTACGTACTAATGAAAGGTGCGCTTGCCAGTGGTGCTGTTGAACGGATGCAGCGCATCACCGGTGACATATACCTGCAGCGTTTCGCCTTCACGCACCGGCGGCTGGCCTGCCGTGCGAATCACCGTAGGCTGTTCGCTGCCCGCCAAGTTAACGTAGAGATGGCTCTCTGCACCAGCAGCCTCGAACAGCATCAAGGTCGTGTCTAGTGTGACGTAAGGCACTGTTGGTAGGGTGAGCTGCATATCGTCTGGGCGTATGCCGACGGTATCGGTCTCTTTTGGCAACTGGCTTAGCACGCCTTGGGTGTCCTGCTGCTGCAGGTAGGCCAGCGGCAGCATGTTCATGGCGGGGGAGCCGATGAACTCCGCCACGAACATGGTGGCCGGTTGGGCGTAGATCTCCATTGGGGTGCCTACCTGTTCGATCTGTCCGGCATTGAGCACCACGAGCCGGTCACCCAGCGTCATTGCTTCGAGCTGGTCGTGGGTCACGTAGAGGCTGGTGGTTTTTAACCGCCGCTGAAGCTGCTTGATCTCGACGCGCATCTGGACGCGCAGCTTGGCATCCAGGTTAGAGAGCGGCTCGTCAAACAGAAACGCGGCGGGTTCGCGCACTAATGCACGCCCCATGGCCACACGCTGGCGCTGGCCGCCAGAAAGTTTGCGCGGCTTGCGTTCTAAAAAATCCTCAATTTCCAGCATCTTGGCCGCTGCGCGCACCCGCTGTTCAATAGCGTCTTTCTTGAAGCCGCGATTTTTCAGGCCATAGGCCAAGTTGTTGTACACCGTCATGTGGGGGTAGAGGGCATAGTTTTGGAACACCATGGCGATATCCCGCTCGGCGGGCTCAAGTTGGTTCACCACTCGCTCGCCGATCTTTAACGTGCCTTCAGTGATGCTCTCCAGGCCTGCCACCATGCGCAGCAGCGTGGATTTACCGCAGCCAGAAGGCCCCACCAGCACCACGAACTCGCCATCTTGGATATGTAAATCGACGCCTTTGACCGCTGCCACGTTGCCCGCGTAGGTTTTTTTCAGCCCTTCCAAGGTAATGCTGGCCATGGTTATTTCTCCGTCTCGGTCAGGCCTTTCACAAACAGGCGTTGCATGAGCAAAATCACTAATACCGGTGGCAGAGCCGCCATCACCACGGCGGCCATGATGAGATGCCACTGCGGGTTCTCTTCCGATGTCATGCGCTGAATACCCATTACGATGGTGTAGTAGTCCGGATCGGTGGTAATCAGCAGCGGCCATAGATATTGGTTCCAGCCGTAAATGAACATGATCACGAACAGTGCGGCGATATTGGTGATCGAGAGCGGCATCAGAATGTCTTTAAAGAATTTCAGTGGGCCTGCGCCATCGACCCGCGCGGCTTCCAACATCTCCTCGGGGATCGTCATAAAGAACTGCCGAAACAGAAACGTCGCGGTGGCGGAAGCAATCAGCGGTATCGACAGCCCGGCAAAGCTATTGAGCATGTTGAGATCCGCGACCACCTGAAAGGTAGGAATGATGCGCACCTCCACCGGTAGCATCAGCGTCAGAAAGATCAGCCAGAAGAAAAACAGTCGAAAGCGGAAGCGGAAGTAAACGATAGCAAAGGCGGAAAGCAGCGAGATCGACAGCTTACCCACGGTAATCGCCATGGCCATGATGAAGCTGTTCCATAGCATGGTGCCGGCCGGCGGTGCGCCCGCGTTCGACACGCCGGATTGCCACATGCGGGTAAAGTTTTCGATGCCGTGGGCACCGGGCAGCATCGGCAGCGTGCCGCGCAGCAGGTCGCCCGGCGCTTGGGTCGAGGCCACCAGCGCCACGTAGACGGGAAAGACTACCACCGCGACGCCGAGCATCAGCGTTAAGTGGGCAAAAAAGTTTGCCCAGGGACGATTTTCAACCATGACAAGACTCCAACAGTCAGCCTGCGGCTAGTAGTTCACCCGGCGCTCGATAAAGCGGAACTGCACTACCGTGAGTGCTACCACGATCGCCATCAAAATCACCGACTGCGCGGCGGATGACCCCAGGTTGAGGCCCACGAAACCATCGGCGTACACCTTGTACACCAGCGTATTCGTCGCTTGGGCAGGGCCGCCTTGGGTGGTGGCATGAATGATCCCGAAAGTATCGAACATCGCGTACACCACGTTCACCACCATCAGGAAGAAGGTGGTGGGCGACAGCAGAGGAAACACGATGGTCCAGAAGCGCTTCATGGGGCTGGCGCCATCGATGGCGGCGGCTTCGATGAGCGATTGGGGAATCGACTGCAGCCCGGCCAGGAAAAACAGGAAGTTATAGGAGATCTGTTTCCAGGCAGCGGCAAAAATTACCAGCAGCATGGCGTCTGCCCCTGAGGTGCGGTGATTCCACTGGTAGCCCACCATATCCAGCATGTAGGGCACGATGCCGATGGAGGGATTGAAGATGAACCACCACAGTACCCCGGCAATGGCGGGGGCAATGGCATAGGGCCATACCAGCAGTGTGGTGTAGGTGCTGCGCGAGCGAATCATGCGATTCACCGTGCAGGCCAGCAGCAGCGCCGCCGCCATGGAAAGCAGCGTGGTACCAATGGCAAAAATGGCCGTCACCGAGAGCGAATTGAGATAGTTGCCGTCACGAAACAGGCGGGCAAAATTCTCCAGCCCCACGAAGGTCGTGCGTAACCCAAATGCATCTTCACGAAGTAGCGACTGATAGAGCGCTTGTCCGGCCGGCCAGATAAAGAAAATCAGCGTAACAATGACCTGTGGAGCGAGTAGCGCGTAGGGCAAAACTCGCCCTGGGAAGGTCATGCGTTTGGTTTGCATAGGCGGTGTATCCTGCGATCAACAAAGGGCACGCGTAATGACGTCGCCGCCTGTCCGGGGACAGGCGGCGAAGCGGGCACTTACTTACTGATTCGCAGATTCGAAGTCGCGCAGTAGCTGGTTTCCGCGCTCTACGGCGGCATCGGCTGCTTCCTGGCCCGATTTGTTACCGGTCATCACCGCTTCCATCTCTTCGAAGATGATGTCGCGGATCTGGACGAAGTTGCCAAAGCGCAGGCCTTTGGAGTTCTCGGTGGGCTCGTTCAGCGTCATCTGCTTGAGCGAAATATCCGCACCGGGGTTCTCATCGTAGTAACCCTGCTCTTGGCTCAGGTCCCAAGCGGCTTGCGTGATCGGCAGATAGCCGGTCTGCTGGTGCCACTCGGCCTGAACTTCCGGCTGGGAGAGATACTCGAAAAACGCTGCTACGGCGGCGTACTCCTCATCGGTGTGGCCTTGCAACGCCCACAAGGTAGCCCCGCCAATGATGGAGTTTTGCGGCGCACCTTCGACGTCGTCGTAGTAGGGCTGCATGCCAAAGCCCACTTCGAAGTCGGCATTGGCGGCGACGTCGGCACGGGAAGCAGAGGAGCCAAAGAAGATCGCGCACTCCTGGGAGTAGAACAGCGGTTCGGCATCCGGGCCAGAACCCGGGCCGCCCCATTTGAACGCCCCTGCGTCTTGCCAGGTTTTCAGGTTATCCCAGTGACGGGCGACCAGCTCGTTGTTGAAGTTCAGCTCGGTGTCCAGGCCGCCAAAGCCGTTTTCCAGCGTGCCCAGCGGGGAGTTGTGCATGGCGGAGAAGTTCTCCAGCATCACCCAGCTTGGCCACGAGGTGGTAAAGCCACAGTTGGCCGCACCCGATTCGGTAATTTGAGTGGCGTATTCTGCGACTTCTTCCCAGGTTTGCGGCGGCTGCTCCGGGTCTAACCCCGCTTCCTCGAACACATCACGGTTGTAGTACATGATGGGCGTGGAAGAGTTGAACGGAAACGACAGCATGTTGCCGTTGGTGTCGGTGTAGTAGCCCACCACGGCGGGCAGGAAGGCCTCGTGGTCGAACGCGCGGCCGTGGTCTTCCATCAGTTCGAACACCGGATAGATCGCCCCATCGGCGTTCATCATGGTGCCAGTGCCGACCTCGAACACCTGCAGAATGTGCGGCTGCTCGCCTGCGCGGAACGCTGCAATGGCGCCGGTCATGGTTTCGGTGTAGTTGCCGCGGTAGCTGGGCGTCACGCGGTACTCGTCTTGAGAGGCGTTGAACTCCTCGGTCATGCCTTCCAGAATTTCACCGAGTTGACCGCCCATGGCGTGCCACCAGGTCACTTCGGTAGCGGCATTGGCGGAAACACTGAACGTGGCGGTCGCCACACCGAGGGCAAGCGCGTGCAACGTGAAACGAGACATAACGGCTCCTTGTAGGTCGTGCGCAGTACGTTTATTAAGGTTTTTGGGTGCACTGAACAGTAGAAAGTGTAGATGACGCTTTCATGAATGCACGGTGAACTTGTCGTGACGGACAACATTCGGCGAGACGCTGGTAGCGCTCAGTAGGCAAAGCGCAAACGGGGTGCTAGGGTGGCAAAAAAGCTTAATCAATGAGACTCACATGACCAACGCAACTGCGCTGCTGGGCCAACTGGTGGCGTTCGATACCACCTCCAGCGAGTCGAACCTGGCGCTCATCGAATTCGTCGAGGGCTACTTGGCCGACTACGGTATCAGCGCTGAACGGGTGATGAGCCCCTGCGGCACCAAAGCCAACCTGATTGCGCGTATAGGGCCTAATGCCCCTGGCGGGGTGATGCTGTCAGGCCATACCGATGTGGTACCCGTGGCCGGCCAGCCCTGGAGCAGCGACCCGTTCACCCTGCGCGATGGCGGCGACGGGCGTTTGTACGGGCGCGGCACCTGCGATATGAAAGGATTCATTGCCTGCGCGCTCGCCATGGTGCCTACCTGGGCGAAGGCACCGCTGAAGCAGCCGATCTACTTCGGTTTCTCTTATGACGAAGAGATCGGCTGCGTGGGTGCCCCCAGCCTGATCAAGCGCTTCTATGAACACTACTCCACCACGGCGCATGTGATCGTCGGCGAGCCCACCAGCATGCAGCCGGTGGTGGCGCAAAAGGGCGCGACCAACCTGCGTACCACCGTGATTGGCCGTGAAGCGCACAGCAGCCAGGTGAATCAAGGCACCTCCGCCATTCACGTCGCCGCTAGGCTGGTAACGTTCATCGAGGACACCATGGCCGCGCTAGTGGACGAGGGACGCGTGGATGAGGCGTTCAACGTGCCGCACACCAGTCTGCACGTAGGCAAGATAAACGGTGGCACGGCGATCAACATCATGGCGCGGGAGTGCCAGTTCGAGTGGGAGGTTCGCCACCTTCCCACGGAGACCTTTGACGAGATTTACGCAAGGTTCAGCGACTACTGCGCCACGCTCAGCGAATCGCTCGGCGCTCAAGGCAAAACCGTCGAGATCACCACCGAGCCGCTGATCGTGACGGTACCGGGGCTGGCCGACCGAGACAATCAGCAGGTGCTGCGGTTGGCGCAGGATCATTTGCCAGACGGCTGCTGCCAGCACGCGGTGGCCTATGCCACGGAAGCCGGTCAGTTCCAGGGGCAGGGGCTGCAAACCATCATTTTAGGGCCGGGCAGTATTGCCCAGGCCCACCAGCCGGATGAGTACATCGACGCGGCGCAGCTAGATGCGTGCAGTCGCTTCATGCAGCGCTTGGGCCGCGCCATGGAAGCGCCTTTCACGGGCTAGCGATGGGTGATCTACGCCCCATGAAAAACACCCGCCGGTGTCATCGAGCGGGTGTTTTTTTGAGACGCTTACGGTCTGGCTGTCAGTGCTGATGCTGCTCTTCGTAAAGCTCGGCTTTCGCATGGCGCATCACATCTTCGCACGCCTGCTGCTGGGCAAGCTGGGTTAGCAGTCGTTGTGTGACCTCAAACCCTTTGCCCAAGCAGGTATCTACCTCGTCACGGCTCACCTTTGGCGAGACGCTGCAGTCGATTTTTAACGTACGGCCGCCGCCTTCGAGCCGGTCGGCAAGTTCTCTAAGCCGCCACGCGATTCGCTCTTTCCAGTTTGCTGATTCTTCCGCGCCTTCGTTTACGCTAAACGTGCACTGCCATTCCGGTTTGTAAACCTTCATAGGAGAACCTCCACTGCGTTTGGAAAGAATGATCGATCGTGTTGTCGTACTCCGTCTGTCTAGGGATCTTGCTCTGCTACTATACCCAACTCGGATGGATACCGAAACAAACCATCTACAGCGCCCGCGACATGCATAAGCCAGAGCGACCCTTCTATGACGCACCTAGTACCTAAACGTTGCCCATGCGGCAGTGGGTTGACGTTCGACGCCTGCTGCCGGCCCTACCATCAAGGGGAACGCCCACCCTCGCCCGAAGCGCTAATGCGCTCACGCTACTCGGCATTCGCGTTGAGTCAGCGTGATTACCTGCTGGCGACATGGCACGCAACGACCCGGCCGCCACAGCTACCGCTCGACCCAGAGACGCAGTGGATGTCCCTGGTCATTGTCGACGCGCCCGTCGCGCAAAACGAGCAGGGAACGGTGCACTTTCGTGCCACGTTTCGCGAGCCGGGCGGTTGGCATGTGTTAGAGGAAGTCTCGCGCTTTGTTTGGGAAGAGGGCCGCTGGTGGTACGTCGATGGCACGCCTAGCGTGAAGCGTTTAAAACCGAGGCGTAATGAGCTTTGCCCTTGTGGTAGCAAACGTAAATTAAAGGTATGTTGCAAAGCGTAAGCACATCATTGCTAAGTCGCGTGAGGCATGAAGCGCCATGATCGTTTGGGTGAACAACGCTTTGAGAAGCGAGCAGTGGCAGACGATGAGGTCGTTAGCCATCTTGAGTGCGTTCTTGTTGGCTGCCATTGGTGCGTCCACCCAGGCCAGTGCCGAGGATGCGCCACACGCCCATGCCTTTCCGTCATCGGACATCGCTTTGGTGGTGCCTTTTGGGCGGGGCGGCGCCACCGATACGCTATTTCGTATGATTGCCGAGCAAGCGCAACGCCATTTGAACACGTCCATCATAACGATGAATATGGCAGGTAACGGTGCCACCCTAGGTTCGCAGTTCGTGAAGCAGGCCGACCCCGATGGCTATACGCTGCTGGGAAGTCATCAAACCATTGATCTTGCCTATATCGCCGGGCTGTCCGATTACTCACACGATGCATTCGCGCCCATCGCTCTGTTGACCCGTACCGTCAACATTCCGGCCACCACGCCTGGCCATACGCTGACCCAGGCCAGTGACATCGCGGCGTACGTCGAGCAGCATCCCGGTGAATTGCTGGTGGGCATTATCCCCAGCTCGACGGATCACTTTTTCTGGCTGCACTTTTTTGAACAGGCGGGTATTGCGCCTGCCAACATACAGTTCGTGCGCTACCCCGATACCGGCGCCCAAGTCGTTGCACTCCTGGGCGGCGAATTGGATCTTGCGATGCTGAATTTACCCTCTGCTGGGACGCTGTTCGAGCGTGGAGCACTGGTGCCCCTTGGCGTCGCCAACGATACGCGGCTATCGGCGTTGCCGGAAGTGCCGACACTCCGCGAGCAGGGTATCGCGCTCATCAATACGACGGATCGAGGCCTCTTTGCGCCGCGAGACACACCTCCCGAGCGGCTGGAGCGATTGGCCCAGGCATTCGAGCAGGCGCTCCAGCAGCCTGCGCTGGTGGAGACGCTGCAGCATGCCCATGGTTCCTACGTCGATTTCATGCCCCGCGAAGCGTATGGCCGCTATCTCGATGATCGGTACGACCAGCTACAGCGGCTGGCTGACACCATGGGGTTTGAGCGGTAGGCCAGGGGGCATAGGACGCAAAGGAGAGAGCGTGTGCCGTTAAATACTCGTGATCTTGCAGCCGAAACGCTGCTATTAATTGCCTCGGCCACGCTGCTGCTGATGGGAGGCGCTGGCCTGCTGGTAGGTCTTTGGCTGCCCGAAACATTGTTTGGTCCCATGCTGGTGCCTGATGCATCGCTAGCGACACTGTTGATTGGCATCAGCTTGCTGGCCACGCTCTGCCAGGTGCACTGGCTGCGGCGGCTGAGTGCCGCCGGGCTGGGTGCGCTGCTGCTCTACACGCTGGTGCATAACGCAGTGGATGGCGGCGTGGCGCCATCTTGGGTAACACACGAAGAGCGCATGACGAGTGTGGCGTCGTGGATGCTCGTCTGGATGACTCTCTGCCTGTGGATGGGCGTCGGTAGCAGGTGGCGCCGCTTGTTCTGGCGCGTCGCTGGCGTTGGCCTGCTACTGTTTGGTGGATTGGTGGTGGCCCGTTTATGGTCGAGCGATGTCGGTGGTCGAGCGCTCTTCAGCTCGTCGCCCATTGCCGTGCTGGCTTTTATCGTGCTACTTGGGATCGCGCTGCTGGTTGCGGGCTGGCGGCATCGTGCCGAGCGCTTGAGCCCGGGTAAGCTGACGGTCGCAGTAGGGCTGGCAGGGGTGCTGGTGAGCAGTCTCGCTTGGTTGTTACTAAGCATGAATCAGCGCGCCACCATCGAACAGCAGGCCAGTTATCTGTTGGATAACGTGCAACTCAACGCAGAGCAGGCCATGGCGGCACGCCTGCAGCTCATGCAACGCATGGCAGAGCGCCTCGGTACCTTGCCCGACGACCAGCGCCCGGCGCTACTGCAACAAGATACGCTGAGCTATTTCCGCGATACCTTGAGCTTGAATGCCATCGCCCTCGTCGATGCTCAAGAGGGCGTGGTATGGAGCCAGGGGCGTCAGTTGGGGCGGGATAGCTGGCTAGAAGAGCAGTTGGAGAAACCCAGTGTTCGGGCATGGCTAGCGGTGCCCTTTGGTCGCCCGCGGCTGCTGCTGCCCGACAGCGATCAGCGCAGCATGATGGTGATGGCGCTGCCCGTTCCAAATCGTACTCAGCAGCTCTTGGCAGCCGTCGATTTGGGGACGCTGCTCAATCATGAACTAAGCTTGGCGCTGGGGCCTTTTCAGGTAGGGGTGAGCCGGGGTGAGCAACGGCTGATGAGGCTGCACCCCTCAGGGTTCGCTGCGGAGAACGTAGAGTCACCCAGCAACGCCCTGGCAGCACGGCTTACCGGGCTACCGGGTGGTGTGAATTTAATGCTGCGTGCTTACCCAGGGCAGCACTACAACTGGTATCTGCTAGGGCTCATGCCTATCAGTGTCGCGATGGGCGGGTTGGTCATGAGTTGGCTGCTGGCCTTTAGTGTGGGTGTCGTAGGCGCCACCATTGCGCGCACGCGAGAACTGGCGGCGGCCCGCCATTCGCTGGAAGAGAACGAGCAGCGCTACCGCTCGCTATTCGTGCATCACCCAGACGCCGTTTTTTCTCTGGACCAACACGGCTATTTTCAAACGGCCAATACGACCTGTGCCGATGTCACTGGCTATCCGCTAGACGAGGTCGTGGGGCGACACTTCAGCGATTTTATTGCGCCGCCTGAGCGAGAGCGTATCAAAGCGCACTTCAAGCATGTGCTGCAGGGGGGCATCAGTCGTTACGAAGTGACCATGACCGACCGAGAGGCACAACACCGTATTCTCGACTTGATTAGCCTGCCCGTCTCGGTCAACGATAGTATCGAAGGGGTCTACTGCATTGCGCAAGACGTCACCGACAAGCGGCGTCAGCAGACGCGGCTGCGCACTCTAGAGCGCAGCGTAGAGGCGAGCGTCAACGGCGTGCTAATTGCAGACGCGCGCCAGCCTGACCTACCCATCATCTATGCCAACCAGGCGTTCAGCACGATGACGGGCTATACGCAGAGCGACGTGATTGGGCAGAACTGCCGTTTCCTACAAGGGCCCGAGAGCGATCCTGCCATGATTGCCAAACTACGGCGCGGTATTCAGGCGCAGCGCGAAACCCACGTTACGCTGTGCAATTACCGTAAAGATGGTACGCCGTTCTGGAACGATCTCCATATCGCCCCCGTGCGCGATAGCAAAGGACTCGTGACGCATTTCGTGGGGGTTCAGCACGATATCTCGCAGCATAAAGCCTATGAAGCGCGGCTCGCCTATCACGCGACCCACGACGACCTCACCCGCCTGCCCAATCGCATGATGTTCGAAGAGACGCTGCACAAGCAGTTTGCAGCGGCCCAGGGCAGCGGTGAACGAATCAGTGTACTGTTCGTCGACTTGGACGACTTCAAGCCCATCAATGATACGTTAGGGCACGCCATAGGCGATCAGGTACTGATCGAAGTGGCGTCGCGGCTGCGCGCCGGGCTGCGCCAGGAAGATACGGTCGCCCGTCTAGGAGGCGATGAGTTCGTGCTGTTGATTACCGATATCGAGGAGGGCCAACAGGTCATCGACGTGGTCGAGCGGCTGCTCCCTGCACTGGCAAAGCCGTACTGTCTAGAAGGGCACGAGCTGTATTTGACCGCCAGTGTGGGCATTGCCATGAGCCAACCCGATACGCTGCTGCCGCAAACGCTGATTCAGCAGGCCGATATGGCCATGTACAAGGCCAAGCAGCAGGGGCGCAATGCCTACGCTTGGTTCAGTAGCGACATCAATGACCTAGCCAGCGAAAGGGTAAGCCTGCGTAACGATCTGCAAGAAGCGATTGACCACCAAGGCTTCGAGCTTCACTACCAGCCACTGATGGACCGGCATGGCAAGATTGCCAGTGTGGAGGCGCTGCTACGCTGGCCGCACCCCAGCAAAGGTTATATTTCGCCAGCACGTTTCATTCCCCTGGCGGAAGCCACTGGGCAAATCATGCCGATCAGCGAATGGGTGCTGCAGCGTGCTTGCCAAGACATGCTGGCGCTACAGCGCTGCGGCTTTGGTACGCTGCGTGTGGCGGTCAACCTCTCGCCGCTACAATTCCACCGAGACAACTTTTTGGCCACGCTTCTCCAAACACTCGCCGAGACTGGTCTACCCGCCGAGCAGTTGTCACTGGAGCTGACCGAGGGCATTTTGATGGATAACACAGCGTCCGCCATCGAGATATTACATGCCCTGCGCAACATGCGGGTCAGTGTCTCCATCGATGACTTTGGCACTGGCTACTCGAGCTTGAGTTACCTTAAACATCTACCTATCAGTACGGTAAAAATCGACCGCAGTTTCATTCACGAACTGACCAACAGCAGTGACGATGCCGCCATCGTGCAAGGGATCATCTCCATGGCCCACCACCTGGGGCTAAGCGTCGTGGCCGAGGGCGTCGAGACCCACGAGCAGCACCAGCGGCTGTTAAGCTATCATTGCGATGGTTTCCAAGGCTTTGGGTTGGCCAGGCCCATGCCACTTGCCGAGCTCGAACGCTTGCTGGCTGCCCAGGAAAGGGCCACCACGCCCGTCAACCAATGAGTCGCCATGGATAAGAGTTCATCGCCGCAGTGGTATCTCTACTTGCTAGAGTGTCAGCGTGGTACCTACGTAGGCATCACTAACGACCTCGCCAAGCGCTACCGCGCCCATGCCACGGGTAAGGGAGCGCGCTATACCCGAGCGAATCCGCCGCTGGCGCTGCTTGGCGCGCAGCCGTTTGCCGATCGGGCAGCGGCAAGCCAGGCAGAGTACCGGTTGAAGCAGCAGTCGCCGGACCAAAAACGCCGCTGGGCGGCGAAGTGGCCAGTGACGTATGAAGAGTAAGGAGCCCTGATGCTGACGTTTTTCTCCGAAGGTAGCCGCCTGCGCCAAGCGCAAAGCGAGCTGCACGATGGTGCCTTGGTCACCCCCTTTGAGTGCCCGGAACGCATCGACTTGGTGCTGGCCGCCCTGCGCCAAGCCGCGTTCGATGTCCGCGCGCCTAGCAATTACGGCTTGGCGCCCGTGCTGGCGGTGCACGATGCCGACTACGTCGCGTTCTTGGAACGCTGCTGGCCGGCGTGGCAAGCGGCGGGCCACGCTGGCGAGGCGATTCCCAACATTTGGCCCGCCCGAACGATGCGCGGCGACCGTATTCCCCAGTCGGTGAGCGGCCAGTTGGGCTACTACGCTCTGGCCGCCGAAACATCGATTACGGCAGGCACCTTTGCCGCGGCTCTGGCGAGTAAGGATACGGCCCTGGCAGCGGTCGATCACACCCTGGCGTCGGGCGAGCCGACCTTTGGACTGTGCCGCCCGCCAGGCCACCACGCGGCGATAGATCAGTTTGGCGGCTACTGCTTTTTCAACAATGCCGGCATCGCCGCCCAACGTGCGCTGGACGCTGGCAAGCGCCGCGTGGCAATTCTGGATGTGGACTTTCACCACGGTAACGGCACCCAACAGATCTTCTATCGCCGTGACGATGTGCTGTTCGCTTCCCTGCACGGCGATCCTGACGTGACCTTCCCCTACTTCTCTGGCTACGCCGATGAAACCGGTGAGGGAGCAGGCGACGGCTTCACGATCAATTACCCGTTGCCGCCGGGCACTTCCGTTGCCACCTGGATGGCCGCGTTGGATGAAGCGTTGGCGCGCATCCATCAAGCGGAGTGCGAGCTGCTGGTGGTGTCGCTGGGCGTGGACATTTTCGAAGGTGACCCGATCAGTGCCTTTACCTTTCAGCACGCCGACTTCATCGCCCTTGGTCAACGTCTCGCGGCCGCTGGGCTACCCTGCGTATTTCTAATGGAAGGGGGGTATGCCGTCGAAGATATCGGGATTAACGTGGTGAACGTATTGCAGGGTTTTGAAGAGGTCGCCCAGAGAGTGAAATGAGGCAGTAAAGTGACAGTTGCACGAAATTCGGGCAGTCTTATGCCTTTTTGGCCTATGCTATAGGTCGACATCTATTTTGTTAATTTGATCGTTCAAAGTGGGAGCGGCACGTGGCAGTTTACGGCGGTATTCAGGCACATGAAGTGGAGCGTTGGCTCAATGCCCTCACCAACGCGGCCTACGACCGACGCTGCCCGCTCTCCAAGGTGCACGGCGGTAATGCCCGTGCACGGACTGCCCGTCAGGATTTACTGCACCTTGCGACCGTGTTTCGCGGCGGCGAGTGTCCCCGGGAAGCCGTGGCCGATGGCCTCAGCCGCTGGTGCCAGCACTATCTCACGGAAGCGGAGTGGTACGTGTTGGTCGGCGGGCGCAGGCCGCAAGTGCCGCCCAATGAGACGGCATCCATCGATGAACAAGCCGCTGACGAGGCATTAGCAGTGCTTTACCAGCATCGCGTGGGTTAACCCACGACCGCTTGCACTGTTACAATGGATGAATGAACAGTGCTTCTGCCGCCCCGGCGACCGCCTCTCTCGATGATCCCTTTTACTACTTAGCGAATTTTCGCTTCGTGGTCGCGTGGGTGCAGGCGCGCCACGGTGATCTACTCAGCGCCGATGAGCACCACGCGCTCGAGCAGTGGTCGCAGTTGCCACGCGCTTCTCAAGCGCTGCTGGTACGCATGGTGATGCGTAAAGGCGAGCTGTTTCGCTTGGATAAGCTCAGCTATCCTGAAATTGGCGATACGCATCAGGCGTTGGCGCCACTGTTAGCCCTTGGCTGGGTGAGTGACGCACCGCTGTTAACCATTGAGGAGTTGTTTCGGCTGCTGCGCTTGAGCGAGCTACGCGACGCCTTGAGAGCCTCTGTTCGTTCCGCCGGTCTGGCGTCTAATGCCACTAAAACCGCACTTCAGACGGCGTTAACGCCGGTACTCACCGATGCACTGCCGCTGCGCCAGTGGTGGCCAGAAGCGTCGACGCGTATCGTGCGACTCAACGTCATGGCGCTATGCGACCGCCTGCGGCTGATGTTCTTTGGCAACGTGCGCCAAGATTGGGCTGAGTTCGTGCTCACTGAGCTGGGCCTACAGCGTTTTGAACAGGTTCCGCTGACCGCAGAGTCTCGCGCGTTTCAGCGCCGGGAAGAGGTGGACACCTACCTCACGCTGCACCGCCTGCGCGAGCGTCTGGAAAACGGCGAATCTCCCGAGCAGCTGGCTGCAGAGGTGCCCGCCGCCTTTGGTAACCGCTGGCTAGACGCCCGCCGTTCGCGGCTGCTGTTGACCCTGGGCCGCACGGCAGAGCGCAGTGGCAACGTTGAGCAGGCGTTGTCGCTTTACGCCGAAGCGAATAACAGCGAGGCGCGTATACGTAGGCTGCGCGTACTGGAGCGCATTGGCCGTTACTCGGAAGCTTATGAACTCGCCCAGGTCGCGCTGGAGCAGGCAGGGGAGGGTGAGGCCCAAGCGCTGAGTCGCTTGCTACCGCGCTTGGCACGCAAGCTGGCGTTGCCCTCCCCACAGGCCGTCAAGGCGGCCGAGGCGCCGACCTATGTGTTGGAGCTTGCTGGTCCGCAACCAGTAGAGCGCGCCGTTGCCGAGCACTTATCCACCGCCACTGCCCCGGTGTTCTATGTGGAAAATGGACTAATCACCGGGCTGTTTGGTCTGCTGCTCTGGCCTGTGATGTTCAAACCGCTACCGGGCGCGTTTTTTCATCCGTTCCACAGCGGCCCTGCGGATTTATACCGCGAGGATTTCGTCGTCCAGCGCCAAGCCGAGATCGACGCCTGCTTGGCGCAGTTAGACGACGGGCGTTACCGCGAGACGATTCGGGCCACCTGGCACGACAAACAGGGCATTACCTCGCCCTTCGTGCACTGGGGACTCCTGAACGAGCCGCTGCTAACGGCGGCACTTGACTGTCTGCCCGCTGAGCACCTGCGGGCCTGCTTTATCCGCTTGTTGAGTGACCTAAAGCACAACCGAGCGGGCCTGCCCGATCTCATTCAACTGATACCCGATGCGCCCGATGGGGAGCTTCGCTATCGCATGATCGAAGTGAAAGGCCCCGGCGACCGGCTGCAGGATAACCAGCGCCGCTGGATCGACTTCTTCTGCCGCCACGACATACCCGTCGAAGTGTGCCACGTGCGCTGGCAGCCCGTGCCATGAGCCGCTATCGGGTGGCGGTGCGCACGCTGTGCGACTTCACCGCGCGCGAAGGTGATCTCGACCACCGCTTCACTCCCTCGCCCAGCGCCCAAGCGGGTATCGAGGGGCACGCTCTGGTGGCCAAACGGCGGGAAAACATAGCGGGTTACGAGGCCGAACTTCCTCTCTCCGGTGAGTATCAGGGGCTACACGTGTCTGGCCGCGCCGATGGTTTCGATGTGGCGGCCAACTGTGTCGAAGAGGTCAAGACCCATCGCGGTAGCCTAACGCGCATGGCCGATAACCAGCGGTCGCTCCACTGGGCGCAGGTAAAGATGTACGGGGCGCTGCTTTGCGCGGAGCGGGATTTGCCGCACATTACGTTGGCGCTGGTATACCTGAATATCGACAGTGGCCAGGAAACGCGGCTGACGCTCGAGGCTAGCAACGAGGAATTAACAGCGTTTTTTGTCGACCAGTGCCAACGCTTTTTAGCCTGGGCCGAGCAGGAGGCCGCCCACCGTGAGCGTCGCGATGGGTGGCTCACCACGCTGACCTTTCCTCACGCGGATTTTCGCCCCGGCCAGCGGGCACTGGCCGAGGATGTCTTCAAAGCCGCCAGCACCAGGCGCTGCCTGCTGGCCCAGGCGCCCACTGGTATCGGCAAAACCCTGGGCACGCTGTTCCCTATGCTCTCCGCGATGCCCCGTCAGCGGCTCGACCGCATCGCCTTTCTCACCATGAAAACCCCAGGCCGCCGCTTGGCGTTGGATGCTTTGGCGAGCTTGGATGCTCCCACGCAGGCGCTGCGTGTGCTGGAACTGGTAGCCCGTGAAAAAGCGTGTGAGTACCCGGGCACCGCCTGCCAGGGCGATACCTGCCCGTTGGCCAGGGGGTTTTACGATCGCTTGTCTGTCGCTCGCCAAGTCGCGGTAGAGAAAAGCTGGCTAGACCGCGAGGCACTGCGCGAGGTAGCGCTGGCACATCACGTCTGCCCCTACTATTTGGGCCAGGAGCTGGCCCGCTGGGCCGATGTGGTCGTGGGGGATGTCAATCACTGGTTCGATAGCCATGCACTTCTGCACGGGCTTGCCCAGGCCAACGACTGGCGGGTGGGCCTACTGGTGGATGAGGCGCATAACCTGGTAGAGCGCGCTCGTGGCATGTACAGCGCCGCCCTCACCCAGCAGCGCTTGAGCTATCTGCGCCGCCAATCCCCACCCGCCTTAGCCAAGCCGTTGGCCCGAGTGGGCAGGCAGTGGCAGGCGCTCAACAAAGAGACGGCCGAGCACGCACCAGAGCGCCGCTACCATGTGTTGGAGGCACTGCCCACCAAGCTGGTGGGGGCGCTGTATGCCTTGGCCGGGGCCATCACGGACTATCTCGTGGAGCATCCCGACGAAGTGAATCAGGCGCTTCAGGAACTGCTGTTCGAAGCACTGGCGTTCTGTCGCTTAGCGGAATCGTTCGGCGACCACTCGCTGTGCGATTTGGAGATTCAAGGTAAGGGACGTGCGGTGCTTGGGCTGCGCAATGTGATACCGGCGGATTTTCTTGCCCCCCGTTTTGAGCGTGCCCACTGTGCGGTGCTGTTTTCGGCCACGCTGACGCCTTTTCACTACTACCGGAACCTGCTGGGTCTTCCCGAACAGAGTGTTTGGCGTGAGGTAGACTCGCCGTTCGTGGCGTGCCAACTAGAGGTGCAGTTACGCACCGACATTTCCACGCGCTATCACCATCGTGTGGCGTCGGTAACGCCCATCGTGGCTACCCTGGCAGCGCAGTACCGGCGCACGCCGGGCCACTATTTGGCCTTTTTAAGCAGTTTTGCATACCTAGAACAGGTGATGCGTGCGTTCGAGTTGGCGCACCCTGAGATTCCGGCTTGGGCGCAAACACGCAGTATGCAGGAACCCGAGCGTGATGCGTTTCTAGCTCGCTTTGCACCGGGTGGGAAAGGGATTGGCTTTGCCGTATTGGGCGGCGCCTTTGCGGAGGGAATCGATTTGCCCGGTGATCGATTGATTGGTGCCTTTGTGGCGACGCTCGGCTTACCCCCCTTCAACGACTTCAACGAAGCGCTCAAGGCACGGCTGCAGGCGCGGTTCGGTCAAGGTGATGACTATACCTATCATATCCCCGGTATGATCAAAGTGGTGCAAGCCGCCGGGCGCGTGATCCGCAGCCCTGAAGATGAGGGGGTTGTGGTGTTAATGGATGATCGCTTCGCTCAGAACAAAGTGCGCGCCTTACTGCCGCGTTGGTGGCAGTTAAGCTGATCGTTACCTAAAGCACCATCAGGTTGCCTGATACGCTAATGAGCTAACCTATCATTAAATCGATAGAATATTGTTATTTATAATAAACGTGTATTGGGGCGTCGTGTGCGCCCGGCAATAAATATTGATCTATATCAATGTTTCGACACTTGCTCTAGCAATCTCTAAACGTCCAAGCGGGAGTGCCGATAAACACGTTAGTCACCCTATCGTCAGAACGCCCTTCTACTGATAGCAAGACATCTATCTAGGTCGCGCTTGTGGCCTGTTGTTCCGTACTCACGTGGAAGACGCTAACGTGCTGAAAAACATATCGATCAAGGCAAGTCTGATCACCATCTTAGGACTCTTCGCGGCTTTTATACTGCTGGTGGCCGGGCTGGGCTACCTCAGTAGTTCTAAAGCATCCGACGCACTCGAAGAGCTCAATAGAATCAACGTTAAACAGCTGAACGCGCTTAATCGAGCGCAGGTCAACGTGGCCGACACCCAGCTGTTTTTCTTGAATCATCTCGATGCCTTGAGCGAAGGAGAGACCGCGCTTGCCAGCGCCCACCTAGAAAAAGCCAATCAAACGCTTCAGATGGCTAAACAGTATTTCGAAGATTTCTTGGCCGTGCCGAAATCAGCACAGGGCCAACCCTATGCCGATGCTATCGAGGCAGCGTTTACACAGCTCGTTGCCAATGGTTTGGAGCCGCAATATACCGGACTCGACAATCGTAATGAAGCTGCGTTTCGTGCCGCTAAAACGACCGGCGATCAGCTCAACCTAGCGTACATGGCCGCAAATGAAGCCTTTATCGCCTATGCTCGTCAGCGCGGCCAGAACCTCATGGATGATTATCAACAGAGCAGAACCATCAATACGTATGTGGAGATCGCTGTGCTGCTGTTTGTGGCGCTGTGTATCGCGCTGGTGCTCATGGGCATGATGCGTGTCGTCCTGCGTCCGCTCAAAGAGGCGGGGCAGCATTTCGAGCGCATTGCGCAAGGCGATCTATCGCACAGCATTGCCGACCGTGGCCGTAACGAAATTGGCCAACTCTTTTCGGCGATGCGACACATGCAAACGGGACTGTCGCAAACGGTCTCTTCCGTACGTGATAGCAGTGGCTCGATCCACATTGGCGCACGCGAAATTGCCGGGGGTAACGCTGATCTGTCTTCCCGCACTGAGCAGCAGGCCGCTTCCCTCGAGGAGACCGCTGCCAGCATGGAGCAGCTAACGGCGACGGTGAAGCAAAACTCCGACAATGCGCGTCAAGGCAGTACGTTGGCAAGCGAAGCGTCGGCGACGGCTGCCCAGGGTGGCGAGGCCGTCGAGCAAGTGGTCGTGACCATGCACGGCATTGCCGACAGCTCCCGAAAAATCAGCGATATCATTGGCGTCATTGACTCTATTGCGTTCCAAACCAATATTTTGGCGCTCAATGCGTCGGTGGAAGCGGCGCGCGCAGGGGAGCAAGGCAGGGGGTTCGCGGTGGTCGCGACCGAAGTGCGTAATCTTGCCAGCCGCAGTGCCGATGCTGCCAAAGAGATCAGAGCACTGATCGAAACATCGGTAGGGCAGGTGGAGCAAGGGTCGCAGCTGGTAGAGGGCGCCGGGCAGACCATGGAGGCCATTATGGCGTCCGTGAAGCGCGTTGCCGATATCATGGATGAAATTTCCGCGGCCTCGACCGAACAAAGTGACGGCATCGAGCAGGTGAACCAAGCCATCGCACAAATGGATGAAGTCACCCAGCAAAACGCGGTGTTGGTTCAAGAGTCCGCCTCAGCGGCAGCATCTTTAGAAGAGCAAGCTGCCCATTTGGAGCGCGCAGTCGCTACGTTCAAACTATCGGCCCACGAAGCTCGTCACCCGCTTCCCATCGCGCGCGCGCCAGCGCAGGCTCCGGCAAAGCCCACCGCTTCACCGGCCAAGAAAAACCGTGCCGATGTGGCCGAACCGGAGTGGGAGGCGTTTTAAACACCATCAATAAATGAAAAGCGGCCGCCTTCTCAATGAGCCAAGCGGCCGTTTTTATTGGGTATTTAGTTGGAGTGACAAGGTACGGATCTACGACCTTTGACGCCCAACCATCTATACAGCGGTTTCTCTTTGTAAGCCAATGGCGGTCTCTTTCATTTCTGACGATGTGCCTGCTAATTGCTCTGCCAAGTTGTTGATCTCCTGGGCCCCCTGATATAGCTCGTAGGTTGCTTTGTTAATTTGCTCGATGCTGAGCGACTGCTCTTGGCTACTGGATGCAATATCGCGCACCAGTTGGGCGGTGCGCTCGATAGCAGGCACTAATCCCTTGATACGATCGCCTGCTTGTTCAGCCGTCATTAACGAGTGAGTAGAGGTCTCACCGATCTCGTGAGCCGCCAGCCGACTGCCTTCTGCTAATTTACGTACTTCTGCAGCGACCACCGCAAAGCCGCGACCATGCTCTCCTGCTCTGGCAGCTTCTACAGAGGCATTCAACGCCAATAGATTGGTTTGAAACGCAATGTCATCGATGACTTTGACCTTATCCGCAATATTACGCATCGCCTCAATGGTCTGTGTGACGGCATGGCTACTATCGCGCGCATCGCTAGCGGCTTGATTGGCAACGTGCTCTGTTTCCTGTGCATTCTCTGCATTTTGAGAAACCGTGGTGCTCAGTTCTTTCAACGAGGCGGTTGTTTGCTCGATGCTGGCTGCTTGCTGTGCAGTAGACGATGATAGGCTTTCTGACGCCGATGACACGCGGCCTGATAGGCTCGCTATGGTGTTGATGGCTTGCTCCACCTCTTCTAGCAGAGCCGTCCGCTGATGTTTTAACTCAGCGCCAAGCCGGTCGCTCCGTGCCAGGGCCTCCTGTGAACGTATGTACTCGCCTGCCATCAGGTTGGCCAGCACCACGAGGACTGCCGCTTCGAAGGTCAAGTATCCACCGTGTACCAGCACCATGCTGAGGCTGGCTTCAGGTATCAAATAGGCTCCTGTGTTCATGGACTGCAACACGTGAAAAATAAGGTGATGTAACACTGCAACAGCTGCCGCCAAGGCGATGACACGCCAGTCTCTGTAATAAAGTAGGATGGCAAGCAGTACAAACAGGCCAAAATGGGCCTCAATGAGGCCATGTGTCTGATGGATGTGTAGCCCTGTCAACACCATAAACGCAGCGCCCATATAAAGCCGCGTTAACAGGGAAGCTCCTTGGACGTAGACCAAGTAGCTGCCCAGCAGAACAGCAGGCACACTAACAGTGACCGCTTCCCACCATGTCCCATGCCAGCCTGCGAGTCCGATAGCAAGGAGACCCTGGCCGATAAGAATTTTGAGCATGAGGCGGCTAGCATCGTGCCACTGGTCACGAAACACATCTTGCTTGAGAACATTCAATTGCATTCAATCCACCTCTCTATCGAAAGATAGTCTCTTTATTTTATAAAGTAGGTCTAGCGTGCTGTGGACGAGTCACCGTAACAGCCGAAGGCAGGTCAACTGGGCCAAGTCGTTGAGCCCCTAGCACTCGCCATCTCATTTAGCATCAGTGCCACGCGGGCGCTGTCCCCGGTAGTACGATGTTGCCCTTCGCTGTTATCGGCCAAAATGAACCAGTCTGTACTCATCATCTAAATTTGCTACTGAAGGTGAACCTAGCTTCTCCCGATGCTCGATTACCACCATACCTGATGTCTCTGTAGAGGGTGTTAACGCACGAGAGGCAAAACCTTGTGGATATGTAAAGCCATGCTCATTCCCTTGGCTGGCATAGGTTTGCGTGATGTCTTGCAGGCGGGCCTAGTGACCGTGTCTCGAACGACATGCAGGTTGATACGTTTGCCATAGGTGCTTGCTCATAGCGGAGCAGCAATGACTAAATCGTTCGTCACTACTGACGAAAAGCGCGGGAGTGCCCGGCCATGTCGGTTGCATGGAGACATCTGCCTATATCTCAAGCGTAAAATACAAGCGGATAAACGGTTGTGGTAGCGGTGCGATAAATGGGTAAGTAGGCATCTTAGGTGACACAGCCTTGGCAGTCCTCTCCATGACACGCATGTAGTGGTCTGAAGCTGCCTCCAGCCTGGACATTAGATTGATGCAGCTCCCGGCGCGATTCCAACGCGTGAGTGAGGCGTTTGATCACTGCTTCTTGGCACCTATAGCCAAGACCAACAAAAACGGCCACTTGCTCAGAGAGCGAAGTGGCCGTTTTTGTTGAATTTTTGGTCGGAATAGCAGGATTCGAACCTACGACCTCTGCCTCCCGAAGGCAGCGCTCTACCAAGCTGAGCTATATTCCGAAGGTTGCTAAGACATGCTCAACAACGGGACGAATCATACGCAGGGAAGGGGCTTTTTTCAAGCCCCTTTTGCGTGGTTTGTGCCGTGAGGCCGATCTCGACGGTTAGGCTTGGCGGTCGACGGCCAAGCGGGCAAGCTGCGCCATACTATCGCGGTAGGCGCTGGGGGGTAAGGCGTCGAGCTCTGCTAGCGCTTTGTCCGCCATCTCTTCTGCCCGGGCGCGAGTATATTCGAGGGCGCCGGTGGCGTGAATGATCGCCAGCACCTCGTCCAGTTGCTCCAGGCCGCCTTTACGGATCACCTGGCGAATCAGCTTGGCTTGCTCAGGGGTGCCGCGCTCCATGGCATGAATGAGGGGCAGGGTAGGTTTACCTTCGGCGAGGTCGTCTCCCACGTTCTTGCCCATGGCATCAGCGTCGCCCTGGTAATCCAGCAGGTCGTCGATCAATTGGAAAGCGAGACCCAGATAGCGGCCGTAGTGCTGCAGGGCGCGCTCTTGCTCGGACGTGGCGTCGGCGAGCACGGCGCCGCTATGAGAAGCGGCTTCGAACAGCATCGCGGTTTTGCCTTGTATCGTCTCGAAGTAGTCCGTCTCGGAAATGCTGGGATTGCCGATGTTGGTCAGCTGCAGCACCTCGCCTTCCGCGATGACGCAGGTCGCGCCCGATAGAATCGCCATGATGCGCATGGAACCGACGTCGACCATCATTTGAAACGAGCGGGAGTAGAGAAAGTCGCCTACCAGGACCGAGGGCGCATTACCCCAGGCGTCGTTGGCGGTTTTTTTGCCTCGACGCATGTGCGACTCATCCACCACGTCGTCATGCAGTAGCGTCGAGGTATGCATGAACTCGATGAGGGTGGCGAGGGTAATGTGTTTGTCACCCTCATAGCCTAACGCACGTGCCGCCAGCAGGACCAACAGCGGACGCAGGCGCTTGCCGCCGCTGTCGATGATGTACTGGCCGATGGTTTCGACCAGCGGCACTTTAGAGTTGAGCTGCGCCACGATGGTGCGGTTGACGGCATCAAAGTCATCCGCCACCACGGCGTGCAGCGGTGAAGGCGAAGGGCTGGCAGGCGAGGTGGGGGAGACGTTGGCTGTCATGGGTTCCGTTCATTGCGGCGGGTAAAAGGTTGAAGCCATGCTATGGGGCTGCCTGTAAGGCGTCAAGGCATAGCGCGGCGGGGAGGGCGCATGAGCGATTGACAAACCCCAGTGGCCTTGTGGTATGCAGCGATAGTCGTTATAATCCGCGACCCACTCATCATGCTCCCTGTCAGATGGTTGCCAAAAGGGGCGCCACTCGCAGCAGGTCGATAAGAGCGGAAGGCGATGAGCGTTGGTTACGCGGGGCGTAACCGGCATTAACGACAAGTCCGGAGAGCGACATGTACGCAGTTATCAAAAGCGGTGGCAAACAGTACCGCGTTCAAGAAGGTCAGACCCTCAAACTCGAGAAAATCGAAGTCGCTACCGGCGAAACGATTGAGTTTGATGAAGTGCTGCTGGTTGCAGACGGCGACGACGTCAACGTTGGCGCTCCGCTGGTAAGCGGTGCCAAGGTGTCCGCCGAAGTCGTTTCCCACGGCCGTGGCGACAAAGTCACCATCATCAAGTTCCGCCGCCGGAAGCACCACATGAAGCGTCAGGGCCACCGTCAGTGGTTCACTGAAGTCAAAATTACCGGAATTTCTGCGTAAGCAGTCACTTCCCTTTAGGAGGATTTTGCAATGGCACATAAAAAGGCAGCCGGCTCCACGCGTAACGGTCGCGATTCCGAATCCAAACGCCTTGGTGTGAAACTGTACGGTGGCCAAGCGGCAACCGCCGGTAACATCATCGTTCGTCAGCGCGGCACGCGTTTCCATGCTGGCACGGGCGTTGGCGTTGGTCGCGACTACACGCTGTTCGCGCTGAACGATGGCGTCGTGAAGTTCGAGACCAAAGGTCCGAAGAACCGTAAATTCGTCAGCATCGTGTCTGCCTAAGCAGCCACGATCGCGGTGTGTAAGTTATCTTGGGTAATTTACGCAGTGTGAAGATGACGAAAAAAAGCCCCGCCATGGCGGGGCTTTTTTGTCTTTTCGATCCCTTTGGCCCGCATGAAGCGGGAGGGATAGTGTAGTGGTAGTCAGGGCGGCGGAAGCGGCCGGGAGAATCCAATGCAGTTCGTCGATGAAGCCTCGATCATTGTTGAGGCAGGTAAAGGCGGCAATGGCTGTCTGAGCTTTCGCCGCGAGAAATATGTGCCCAAAGGGGGCCCTGATGGTGGCGATGGCGGCCACGGAGGCAGCGTCTATCTGATTGGTGATGATGCGCTCAACACCTTGATTGATTTCAAGTTTCAGCGTTTCTACAAAGCTGAAAACGGTCAGGGCGGTATGGGTCGCCAGATGAGCGGTAAAGCCGGGGAAGATCTGCACGTCAAAGTGCCGGTGGGCACCACGGTGATCGATGAAGATACCCTCGAGGTGATTGCCGACGTGACGGAAATCGGTCAGGTCGTGCTGGTGGCCGAAGGTGGTCGCCGTGGGTTGGGTAACATTCACTTCAAGTCTTCTACCAATCGCGCACCGCGTCGTACCACGCCAGGCACCGAAGGTGATCGCCGCAATTTGCGCCTGGAAATGAAGGTAATGGCGGACGTGGGCCTGCTCGGCATGCCCAACGCCGGTAAGTCGACGCTGATTCGGTCGGTGTCGGCGGCCAAGCCGAAGGTGGCCAACTACCCGTTCACCACGCTGGTGCCAAACCTGGGCGTGGTCAAGCTGGGGATGCACGAGCACTTCGTGATGGCCGACGTTCCGGGACTGATCGAAGGAGCTTCCGATGGCGCGGGTCTGGGGCTGCGCTTCTTGAAGCACCTGACCCGTACGCGGCTGCTGTTCCACGTGGTGGATGTGGCGCCGTTCGACGAGTCCGATCCGGTCGAGGCTGCCCAGGCCATCGTGCACGAGCTGGGCCAGTTCTCCCCGGCGCTCTCCGAGCGGCCGCGCTGGCTGGTGTTGAACAAGTTCGACCTGCTGCCGGAAGAGGAGCGCGAAGCGCGGGCCCAGGCGATCATCGAGGCGTTGAACTGGGACGGTCCGGTGTTCCGTATTTCGGCGATCAGCAGCGAAGGCACTGACAAGCTGGTGCAGGCGGCGTACCGCTGGCTCACCGAGCAGCAGCGTCTGGAAAACGAAGACGAAGAGGCCCATGCCCGCGAGCAGGAGATGCGTCGCCGCATGGAAGAGGAGTCGGTGGCCCGCACCGAAGCTCGCCTTGGCCGTCGCCGCAAGCGCGATGACGACGAAGACGATGACGATTTCGACGACGATGATTACGATGTCGAAGTAGAGTACGCCCCGTAAACGGCAGGCATGCCGACCAGGATGAATCGCGTGAGCGCAATGGCGTGGGAGAGTCGCGACGTGGAACACAACGAGCAGTTGCCGGGCCGTGAGGCGCTGAGTAGTGCCCGCCGGATAGTGGTCAAGATTGGCAGCGCGCTGCTCACCAACGATGGCCGCGGGCTGGACGAAGCGGCCATCGGCGGGTGGGTGGATCAAATTGCTGCCTTGCATCAGCAGGGTATCGATGTGGTGTTGGTCTCTTCGGGAGCCGTGGCGGCAGGCATGGTGCGCCTAGGCTGGCAGGCGCGCCCCAGCGCCGTGCACGAGCTTCAGGCGGCGGCAGCCGTAGGGCAGAACGGGCTCACCCAGTGCTACGAGCAGCACTTTGCTCGCCACGGCATGCTCACTGCGCAAATTCTGCTTACCCACGACGATCTCTCTAACCGTAAGCGCTATCTCAATGCGCTCTCGGCGCTGCGTACCCTGGTGGAGATGCGCGTGGTGCCGGTGATCAACGAAAACGATACCGTCGTCACCGACGAGATCCGCTTCGGCGATAACGACACACTGGGCGCGCTAGTGGCCAACCTCCTGGAGGCCGATGCGCTGCTGCTACTCACCGACCAGGAAGGCCTGTTCGATGCCGACCCGCGCCATGATCCGTCGGCCACGCTGATTGCCGAAGGGCGAGCCGACGACCCGCGTTTGGCCGCCGTCGCGGGCAGCGGTGGCGCGCTGGGGCGCGGGGGAATGAGCACCAAGGTGCGTGCAGCGCAGCTCGCGGCGCGCTCCGGCGCGGTGACCGTGATTGCCAGCGGCCGCCAGCCGGACGTCATTACTCGCCTGATGGGCGGCGAAGCGTTGGGTACGCTGCTGCGCCCGGATCAGGCGCCGATGGCCGCGCGTAAGCGCTGGCTAGCAGGGCAGCTACAGGTGCGCGGTACTCTGGTGCTGGATGCGGGCGCGGTCAACGTGCTGCGCGACAAAGGCTCCAGTCTGCTAGCCGTGGGTGTACGGGACGTTCAGGGCAGTTTCAAGCGTGGCGACATGGTGCTCTGTGTGGATGAACAAGGTGCCCGCGTGGCCAAGGGCTTGATCAACTACGGTGCCGATGAGGCGCGCCAGCTAGCAGGCCAACCCAGCCATCAGATCGAAGCCATTCTCGGCTACGTGGAAGCCCACGAGCTCATCCATCGCGACAATCTCGTGGTGATCTAAACGTTAGGTTAACCGCGCCGTTTGGGCGGCAGCGGTATTTGGTGCGGCCAGTCGTCGGGCACCACCATCAGCCGCGTTAGCGGCCTCTCTTCGTAATGCGCTCCCTCCTGCTCTTTCTGCGGATCGTACAGCATCACTTGCTGCGGTCCGTAGCGGTCGACCTGTGCCATCACGTCTGGCATCCGCTGTTTGGCAGCGCCAAAGGCGTCAAGGGGGGGAGGGGCTAACCAGTGGGGCTTGGTAAGTCTGGCGAGCTGCAGCGCCGTGCTGTAATGCTCGGCGACACTGGGCCAAGCATGCTGATGGCACCACCATCCACGCCGATGCTCGGCCGTGGCGCCCGCGGGGGGCGGCAGCGTTGCGTGCCAGGGGTAAAACAGCACGCCAGGAAGGGCTAGCCGTTGAGTGAGCCGTGCGCTGAGCGTTGTCGGCTCTGCGATGTCACGGGGCGCTAGCCAGTGCGCCATGGCAGCCTTTGCCTGAGGCGTGCGGGAGAGCGGTAGCTGATGATGTAAAAGATGGCTGTACTTCAGTGCTAAGCTGTCCAAGCCCCCGGGGCCAATCCAACGACTTTGGCACGCGGCGTCTCCTGGCCCTTCAGGCAGGCCGAGATAGAACTTGATCGCCACTTCCAAATGAACCGGAGCCGGGTTTTCCCGAGTACGGTAGAGCATGTCCAGCTCACCCAGGGTGTTTCGTCGATGGGTAATGCGCAGGTTGTGGGCCAGCAGGCGAGTGTGGGGCGCGTTATCCAGCAGCAAATGCCAAAGCCGCTCATGGTAGTGCCCCATGCGGGTGGCGAGCTGGCCATCGAGCGCGGCGACATTGGGCGCTAGTGTTTGCAACCACGCCAGCTGCCCGCCATCGAGACCCAATGTGGCATTGCTGGGGCGGCCGGGGTAGTTGCCCAGCGCCACGAGGTCCGGTGTTGCCAGCAGCCACGCCATATCGCGCAGTACGGCGTGGTGAATCCTATCGCTGACACCTTCGGCAGAGGTCGTCAAACGTCTCTCCTATCAAGGGGGCTCGAGAGGCGACTGAGTCAGCCGCTTGCTGCTACGCTAAACACAATACCTCGTGATGCCAATAAAATCCCTACCGAGCAAAGGAGTGTTGCATGGGCAGTCGCAAGTCGAAAAAGAAAACGTCTAAAACGCACAAGTCCTCGGCGATAACGTCCGCCAATCATGCGCCACAGCAGCTAACCCCTGAGACGGGCGCCGCGCTATTCGAGGATGCTCGCTCGCGGCTTGAAACGGTGTTCAAAGCGCTGGAAATTCATCCCGATGCCCAGGCCCGGCTGATGCAGCCTAGCCTCTCGCTGCAAGTGAGCGTGCCGGTCCGTATGGACGACGGTAGCTTGAAGGCGTTTCCCGCTTGGCGGGTGCAGTACGACACCAGCCTCGGCCCGGCCAAGGGCGGCGTGCGCTTCCACCCGGATGTGAATCAGCATGAGGTGACTACGCTGAGCTTTTGGATGGCCGTCAAGTGCGCCGTAGTGGGGCTGCCCTATGGCGGGGGTAAAGGTGGCGTGCAGGTGGATGCCAAGGCGCTATCGTCATTGGAGCGTGAGCGCTTGGCGCGCGGCTATATCCGCGCTATTGCCGATATCATGGGGCCCGACCGTGACATTCCCGCTCCGGACGTAAACACCGATGCCACCGTCATGGGCTGGATGATCGATGAGTACGAGCAGATTCGACGTGCCCAGGCGCCCGCAGCGATCACCGGAAAACCGCTCTCACTGGGTGGCTCGCCGGGGCGCGTCGAGGCCACGGGGCGCGGAGCGCTCACCGTACTGGACCTATGGGCTGAGCGCGAGGAGCGCACGCCCGAAGAGACCACCCTCGCCGTGCAAGGATTTGGTAATGCGGCTTTCCATTTTGCGCGCCTGGCAAGCCAGCGTGGCTATAAAGTGGTCGCGGTCTCCGATTCGAGTGGCGCGATCTACCATGCCGACGGGCTGGATATCGACGCGGCGAAAGAGGATAAGCAACAGCACGGCAAGCTGTCCAAAAGCCAGCAGGGCAAAGCCATGTCGGGGGATGAGTTACTGGGGCTGGAGGTCGATGTGCTGGTGCTCGCCGCGCTGGAAAATCAGCTGCACCGCGACAATGTCGACGAGGTGAAGGCTGGCGCGGTGCTCGAAATTGCCAACGGGCCGCTCACTAGCGAAGCGGATACCGCACTGGAAAAACGGAACATTCCGGTGCTGCCTGACGTGCTGGCGAATACCGGCGGCGTCATCGTGAGCTACTTCGAGTGGCTGCAAAACCGCGCTGGTGAAAAGTGGCACGAGAGCGAGGTCAATCAGCGCTTGGATGACCGACTTGGCGATGAAGCCAAGCGAGTGCTGCTCAGGGCGGAAAAAGAGCAGGTGACGTATCGACAAGCCGCCTATCGCCAGGGCATCGAGCGGATTGCGGAAGCCATCTTGGCGCGAGGTAACTGCCAGGACTGCCGCTAGTCAGCGAAGCGATACAGCGCAACGTCAGCGGCGGGCCCAAAGGCCCGCCGCTGATGGAGTGTTAGCCCCGGGGTGCTAACGAGAACGTGTATTACTCGAGCGATCAGTCGCGATCCATCTGGGTCACTTCAAAGGAGCCCTGGCGGAGGCTCAACTCTAGTTCGCGACCGTTCTGCTCTCGGCCTTCGACGTCGATGATGCCGCTTTTATCGATATCGATGCTTTCGAATTCGGTCATGCCTTCTTGGCTCGCGGCATTGAGTGCTTGGCGAACGTCCTCTTCGCTCATGCCCCAAGCACCGGTAATCAAGCGCTTACGTTCTTCCTGCAGGGTGTCGCCGTTATCGATGGAGAAATCCACCTCGGCGTACCACTCGTCATCCAGCCAGCCCTCCACTTCGACACGGCCGCGGTCGTCGGCGTTGATCTCCTCGATATGGGTGAACCCATAGTCGGCAGCGTAGGTTAGAATGTCATCGATCCGGTCCATCGGCTGCGTGTCTGCTTGGGCGCTACCCGCTGCGGCGGTAAGTAGAAGAGCAGAGGTCGGGATCAGCAGCATTTTTTTCATCGCGTTCATGTCAAATTCCTTCTTTGCTTGGTGAATGCATTGCTGGATGATGCCTAACGAGGTCAGTCAGCGAATGCGACAGGGTAGTTATATCATCGGGGTTCTTTCCTAAACCTGACAAAGCCGTTCATCTGGCGTTCATGTTGCCTTTGGCATTCTAGCGACATGAAAATGACCCCTCTTTTTTCGCTTAAGCAGTCCCCTATGCGGCGGCTCCCGTTGAAGGGGAGTGCGGCGCTGGTGCTGGTACTCTTGTTGATGAGTAGCGCGACCGGGGACCAGCACTGGAAAGACCTGCATAGCGAAGTGCAGCGAGGCGACGTGGTGCCGCTGGAGACCATTCTCGACTGGCTCGACGCCCATTACATGGGTGACGTGTTGGAGATCGAGGTCGAGCGCGATGATGGGCTGGTCGAGTATGAAATCAAGCTGCTAGGACCCCAAGGCCAAGTCGTGGAGTTCGAGTTCGATGGCCAAAGTGGCCAGCTCATGCAAATCGAGGGTGTGCGCATTCGCGAGATGCAGCGTTAAGTCGTTTTTCCATTAAGGGTGTGTTGATGAAGTGTTTACTGGTAGAGGATGACCAGGCGCTTGCCCGTGAGCTGAGCCAAGCGCTGCAGGATGGCGATTGGATCGTCGAGCGGGCTGAGAACGGCCAGGAAGCGGACTTTTTGGTGCGAACAGAGGCGTACGATACGGTCATTTTGGATATTGGCTTGCCCGATGGCGACGGTACCCGCTGGCTCTCTTCCTGGCGTGAAGACGGTATCGATCTTCCCGTACTGATTTTGACTGCACGAGAACGCTGGGCCGACAAAGCCGCTGGCTTCACCGCCGGTGCCGACGATTATGTCACCAAGCCTTTCGAGCCTGCTGAAGTGCTCTTTCGCCTGCGGGCGCTGGTGCGCCGCACTCACGGTCACGCGCACCCGGTCCTCAAGGTCGGCGAGCTCTGCTTGGATACGCATACCCAGCACGTCACGTTGGTGGGCAGACCGGTGAGCTTGACCGCCCAGGAAACCCGCCTATTGAGTTATTTGATGCACGCCGCTCCCCGAGTCGTTAGCCGCAGTGAGCTCTCAGAGCATGTCTACGACCGCGATCACGAGCCCGATTCCAACGTGATCGACGTGCAGGTGAGTCGTCTGCGTCGCAAGCTGGGCGCATGGCGCATTGCGACGCTGCGTGGCCAAGGCTATCGCTTACTGGCTGACGAACCGAGCGACACATGAGCGCTGGTGTCGTTTCTTGGAGTCAGCGCTGGGCCGGGCGGTCGATCAACTTACGCCTGCTGCTGGCGGTGCTATTGATGGTGCTACTGGCGCTGCCCATCGCTGGATGGCTACTGGCGCATCACTACCGCACCGCGGCCGTCGGCGCCTTCGACGAGCGGCTGGAAGCGACGCTCAACGTGGTGATCGCCGGGGTGACCTACGATCCTTTGAGCGAGCAGCTTAGCTACGAGCGCGCGCTAGGGGACCCTCGCTTCGACCACGTGTACTCCGGCTGGTACTGGCAAATTACCGATGATGCGAACCACACGGTCACGTCACGGTCGTTATGGGATCAGCGCTTACCGGTGCTGGAAAGCGAGCGATTGACTGCCCGCACTCTGTTGGGCCCACGTGGTCAGCAACTGCGCGTGGTAGAGCGAGATATCTACCTGGGCGCGCTGGAAGCGCCGCTACACGTGAGCGTTGCCACAAGAGACGATGACTTGCGCGAAGACATCAAGGCCTTCCAGCAGGTGTTATGGCTAGGACTGTTGGGCCTTGGGGTGATGCTGTTGGGCGTGTTGGCGCTGCAGGTGCGGTGGGGGCTCGCGCCGCTGCGGCGTATGAATGCCAACCTGCGCGACGTAGAGCAGGGGCGAGCAGAGCAACTGGATACCCGGCTGCCCGAGGAGTTAGCGACCCTCGCTGCTTCCATGAACGCGGTGCTGGCTCGCGATCAGCGGCTCATCGAGCGCGGCCGCCACACGGCGGGCAATTTGGCCCATGCTCTCAAAACGCCGATCAGCGTCATGCGGCTACTGGCCAAACAGCTCCCTAGCGAGAGCCGCAGTGCCTGGGAGGCCGAGCTGGCGCGTATCGATAGCGCCGTGCGTCACCATCTGGCGCGGGCCTCTGCCGCCGGTGAGGGCGTGCGCTTTGCCCCGGTGGCGCTACACGAGACGCTCTCGCCGCTCATCACTGGGCTCGCCCGGCTAGCGCAGCGCCGCCATATTACGTTGCGCCAAACCGTCGATAGCGGCGTGGAGGTGCATATGGATAGTCAAGATTTACAAGAGATGGCGGGTAACGTGCTCGACAATGCGCTGCGCTGGGCCAATAGCGATGTGCACATTCGTCTGCAGGCCGACCACAAGACGCTACGGTTGGTGGTGAGCGACGATGGTCCTGGCATGACGGCCCAGGAGTGCCAAGCGGCGGTGCGGCGCGGCAAGCGGCTGGACGAGCAGCGCTCGGGCAGCGGGTTGGGCTTGGCCATCGTGACGGACCTCGTCACGCTTTATCATGGCCAGATGCGCCTACAGCGCGCAGCGTCTGGCGGCTTAGAGGTGGTCATTGAACTGCCTGTGGTCGCTGTTTGAACCAACCCGTCAAGCAGCGATGCAACACACAGCACAGAGGGTGTGAAATGACGCGAATCGCTACGACGTTACCCGACGTTCTGGTTGGGCCTTTGCTGAGGCGGCTGTCGCCGTCCCGGCTCGTTTTATGGCTGGTAGCGACCCGGCCGCTCACCATGCAGCTCGTGTTGAATGCCGGGCAAGACGCCCAGCAGACCTACGCACTCGATAATGCCCATCAATGCGTAGCGATTGGGCGGCATGCCTATATTCATGCGATTGACCTAAGGCTGCCCGTCGCGCTACCCACTGATACCCGTATCGCCTACGATCTCCAGGTGAAAAGCCAGGAAGGGCAGTGGCGGCCTCTGCCTGAATGGGCGCCGTGGCTATGCCACGATGGCTACGACTCTCCGGGCTTTGTGTTGGCCTCTCGCCACCACCGCTTGATGCACGGCTCTTGCCGTAAACCCCACCACGACAGCGCCGACGGCTTAGTAAGGGCCGATAGCTGGCTGGCCGAGCGTCAGGAGACGCCCTCCGAGTGGCCCGCATGGCTGCTGATGACCGGTGATCAGGTGTACGTCGACGACGTGGCGGGCCCTATGCTGCGCGCCGTACATGCGTTAATTGCCCGATTGGGGTTGGTCGATGAGTGGCTGGAAGGTGCGACCGTCGAGGATAGCCAGGCACTCTACAATGCCCCGGAGAGCTACTACCATCGAGAAGCACTGCTGCCGGATGTCACCAGTAATGCTGCCTTGCGTGAGCGCTTTTTTGGGGGCGTGAAAAAACCCGTCTTTACATCGGCCAACGCCCAGAATCATCTCATGACCCTGGCCGAGATGCTCGCCATGTACTGCCTGGTATGGTCGCCAACACCGTGGCAAGTGATCGCCTATGAGGCACCGGCGTTAGGCGAAAAAGAGGCCGCGGCTTATCGCGAAGAGCAGGCAATCATCGAAGCGTTCGTAGAGGGGCTGCCCCAGTGCGCTCGGTTAATGGCCCACGTGCCCAGCCTGATGATTTTCGATGATCATGATGTCACCGATGACTGGAATCTGACCGCCGACTGGGAGCGCTGCGCCTATGGGCATCCGTTCTCCAAGCGCATTATTGGTAACGCGCTGGTGGCGTATTTGCTTTGCCAGGGGTGGGGGAATGCGCCCGATAAACTTAATCCGTTGCTTCACCAAGCGATCACGCTGTTCGACGATGTCGGCCCGCTGAAGCCTGACCACCAGGATGCGTTTATCGAGCGGCTGCTGCGCTTTCAGGGCTGGGAGTTTCAGGTGCCGGGCACGCCCACGCTCATCGTACTGGATACCCGCACGCGGCGCTGGCGCAGCGAGCGCAGCCCCAACCGCCCGTCTGGCTTGATGGATTGGGAAGCGCTGATGGAGATGCAGCAGGCGCTGCTGGGCACCCAAAGCGCGGTCATCGTTTCGCCTGCGCCGATGTTTGGCGTCAAACTGATCGAAGGCATTCAAAAGCTCTTTACCCTGGCGGGCAAGCCGTTGGTGGTCGATGCCGAGAACTGGATGGCGCACCGCGGCGCGGCTAACGTGCTGCTGCATATCTGGCGGCACTCCAAAACGCCCGGTAACTACGTGATTCTCTCGGGAGATGTGCACTACTCCTTTGCCTACGACATCGTCGTGCGCCGTCAGAAGCGCGCTCCCCAGCTATGGCAGATCACCTCCAGCGGAGTGAAAAATACCTTTCCCAAGCAGCTGCTGAATACCTTTGACCGCTTGAACCGCTGGCTCTACGCACCGCTGTCGCCGCTGAACTGGTTCACCAAGCGGCGTAAGCTTAGCATCTACCCCCGCGACCCTGACCAAGCCAGCGCCGGAGAGCGACTGTGGAACGCCAGTGGCATTGGTTTGGTGAGCCTGGATGAGCAGGGCAAGCCAACGGACATTCGCCAGCTCGATGCCAGCGGTGGCGAGGCAGTGTTTCCACCGCCGGCGATCCCTACCGACACGTAAAGAACCGCTGGTTGTCATACAAATGTCATCACAATGACGCACCCTTGCTGCCCTAGTACCTTCCTCATGGAGCGTTACGAATCATAGGGATAGTCGACGTTTGATAGGGCAGCAGGCATATGACCGCACAAGAAGCGCAGTGGCTAAATCACATTATTGCGGCAGAAGAGCTGCACGTGCTGTTCCAACCGATCGTGGACGCCAATCAGCAGGCTATTTACGGCTATGAAGCGCTGATTCGCGGGCCAAAAACGTCTCCGCTTCACTCTCCGCTGCGGTTATTCGATGTGGCGACCCAGGCGGGATTGCTGGTCGAGCTGGACCTGCTTTGCCGGCGTCTTGCCATACGCCGCTTTGCCGAGCTCGACCTGCCGGGACTGCTGTTTCTCAATGTCATGCCGCTGACCATTGTGGAGCGGGATTTTCGTGAAGGGCTGACGCTCAGTTTTATCCAAGAGAGCGGCTTGCCACCCGAGCGGGTGGTCATCGAGCTGACCGAGCATGTGCCGATTCACGACTACGAGCTGATGCGCCAAGCGGTAGATCACTACCGCGACATGGGGTTTCAGGTGGCATTGGACGATTTGGGGGCTGGTCACTCGAGTCTTCGCCACTGGTCGGAGCTACGGCCCGATTTCGTCAAGCTTGACCGTCATTTTATTTCTGGGATCGATCAGGAACCCGCCAAGCGCGAGTTTCTGCGCTCGATTTTGGATGTCGCCCGCAGCCTCGATTGCCAGCTCATTGCCGAGGGGGTCGAAACGGCGGCCGAGCATCTCTGCCTATGGGAACTAGATCGCGGTCTGGCACTGCTGCAAGGGTTCTATTTTGCTCGACCGAGCCCCCAGCCGCCCATGCAGCTTAATACGCTATTGCCCGCCACCACCCAGCTCAAAGGCCCGGCGGGACGCACGGCGCACTCCATCTTGCGTCCCATCGAGAGCATCCCGGCAAGTTGTTTAGTGCCCGCGCTGGCTGAACGCTTTCGCGAAGACCCTAAGCTGCGCTGCGTGGCGGTGGTGGAAGAGAGGGTCCCTGTGGCAGTGGTCCGCCGCAACGCTTTTTTGACGCTGTTTGCCAATCAGTACGGCCACGCGCTGTATGCCAAACGTCGCGTGTTAGATATCGCCGATCCTAAAATGATCGTCGCGGACGCAGAGCTCTCTTTAGAAGCCCTGAGTCAACAGCTCACCGACAGCCGCGATATCGAACAGGAAGATTTCGTCATCGTCGGCGGTGACGGTCACTACCTGGGCATGGGCAATATCGTCGATCTGCTGCGGGAGATTACCGCGATTCAAGTGCGTCAAGCGCGCCATGCCAACCCTCTTACCGGGCTGCCCGGCAATATTTTGATCAACGAAACCCTGGCGGCGTATTTATCCGAAGAGCGTGGGTTCGCGGCGGCATACGTCGATCTGGACAACTTCAAAGCGTTCAACGATGCCTATGGCTATGCTCGCGGTGACCACGTGATCATTTCGCTCTCACGGCTGCTCCAGGCTCAAGTGGAGAGCGCGGGGGGCTTTATTGGGCATATCGGTGGCGACGATTTCATGATGCTGCTGCCGTTAGAGCACTGGCAAAACGTCTGCGAGCAAATTCTCCACTCTTTCGAAGTGCTGGCGCCCGGGTTTTATGAGGAGAGTGATCGGCTGCAGGGGGGAATTTCCATTGAAAGCCGACAAGGGGGCGTGACGTTCTTCCCCTTTGTCAGCGTCTCGATTGCGGTCAAGCCAATTACTGACCCAGCGCCCTGCAAGGCGCTGGATATCGCCGCGCAGCTATCAGAGCTAAAGCATCAGGCCAAAAAAATCGCGGGCAACAGTCTGTTTGTCGAGCGACGGGGCTGCTGCACCGGAGAAGTCCAGTAGGTCGTCATGTCGTCGTCACCCAAGCGTCACGGGAGTGTCCCGCTGCTGTCATATTGGCCCGCCACTATGGCATGAACACTTCATAACTCGCTTAGGTGATGCCATGCACATGCACTCTGTCTCTTTCTCTCGTACGCTGTTGAGCGCCGCTGTCGTAGGCACTTTTTCACTGGCAGCGGTGTCTGCCTCGGCTGACCTCTCTTCACGCTACACGGACAGCGACGGCGACATGATCGCCGACGTGCCCAGCGACGAGTCGCAGTGGGTCGATCCCGATACGCTGGTCTTTGCTTATACGCCGGTGGAAGATCCCGCTGTTTATGCCGATGTTTGGGCCGATTTTCTGGACCATCTGAGCGACGCTACCGGTAAAAACGTCCAGTTCTTCCCCGTGCAGTCCAACGCTGCCCAGCAGGAAGCCCTGCGCGCAGGACGCTTGCACGTGGCGGGCTTCAACACTGGCGGTGTGCCGGTGGCGGTCAACTGCGGTGGCTTCCGTCCCTTTGCCATGATGGCGGCAGAAGACGGTAGCTTCGGCTACGAGATGGAAATCATCACCTATCCCGATAGCGGCATCGAGTCGGTGGAAGACTTGGCCGGTCGTCAACTGGCGTTTACCTCCGAAACGTCCAACTCCGGTTTTCGCGCTCCCTCCGCGCTGCTGAGCTCCGAGTACGGCCTAAAAGCGGGTGAAGACTTCGAAACCGCCTTTTCGGGCTCTCACGACAACTCCATCCTAGGCGTCGTGAACAAAGATTACGACGCGGCTGCCATTGCCAACTCCGTCGCCAAACGCATGCTGTCGCGCGACGTGGTGAGCGAAGGTGATTACAACGTCATCTATACCTCTGAAACCTTCCCCACGACGGCCTACGGTCTGGCGCACAACCTGAACCCTGAACTTGCCGAGCAGATTCAGAATGCATTCTTTAGCTACGACTGGGAAGGCACGCCGCTGGAAGCCGAGTTTGCCAACTCCGGTGAAGCACAGTTCATTCCGATCACCTACCAAGAGAACTGGTCCGTGATCCGTACCATCGCCGATGCCAACGGCGTGACGTACGACTGCGATTGATCGATCCGTCATTCCGTGCGTTTTCTCGGCCAGGAGGGCGACCTTCTGGCCGAGCCGCTATGTAGCTAATGACATAAGCCCTTATTCATATAAGCACTTGAGCATCAGACACTGAGACACTTCCCATGTTGACACTCACCGGCGTTGGCAAACGCTACCCAACCGGCGATCGCGCGCTGACCGATATTCAGCTGTCGCTGCCCAAAGGGCAGGTCATGGCGCTGATTGGCCCATCTGGCGCGGGAAAGAGCACTCTGATTCGCTGCGTGAACCGACTAGTAGAACCCTCGCAAGGCAGCATTCGATTAGACGATGTGGAGCTGACGACACTCTCGGGTAGCCGTCTGCGCCACGCTCGCCGCGCCATGGGGATGATCTTCCAGGAGTATGCGCTGGTGGACCGCCTGAGCGTGATGGAAAACGTCCTGTCGGGCCAATTGGGGTATGTGGGGTTCTGGCGTAGTTTCTTGCGCCGCTATCCCCAGGAGGCCGTGGCAGAAGCGTTTCGACTGCTGGAGCGCGTTGGCTTGCCCCACGCGATCGATAAACGCGCCGATGCCCTCTCCGGCGGCCAGCGCCAGCGGGTGGGCATCGCCCGGGCGCTGTTGCAAAGCCCCAAACTGCTGTTGGTGGATGAGCCCACGGCCAGTCTAGACCCGAAAACTTCCCGCCAAATCATGCGTTTGATTCGTGAATTGTGCGCCGAGCGCGAGCTAGCCGCTATCATCAACATTCATGACGTAGCGTTGGCCCAGCAGTTTGCCGACCGTATCGTTGGGCTGCGTGCCGGGCAGATCGTCTTCGACGGCAAGCCGAGCGAGCTGACCAGCGAGATGCTGACCACCATTTACGGTGAAGAGGAGTGGGACACCACACCAGAGCCTGCCGATGACGACGAAGAAGAGCACCAGAAGGTGACACCGCGTACCGCGCCGTCACCCTCGGCCAGCGCGCCTCAAACACCGCAACAGGGCCGCTTGGCGAGTGGAGGCGTTCAATGAGCACGATAGACACGCGAGCCCGCCAGCAGGCGGCCCGGCAGGGCCAATGGCGGCGGCTGCCGCTGATCGAGAGCCGCCGCCTGCGTTGGGCGTTGGTGCTGGGGGGAGTGGTCTACCTTGTACTGGCGCTCGCTTCGGTGGAAGTGAATTGGGCGCGGGTGGCGGAAGGGGCCGGGCGCGCGTTGAACTTCCTCGGCGCGTTTTTGCAGCCCGATTTCGTCAGCCGTCAAAGCGACATTCTGGCGGGCCTGCTGGAAAGCCTCACCATGACGCTGACCTCGACGGTGATCGGCGTTCTACTCGCCATTCCCGTCGGCTTAGGCGCGGCCAAAAATATTGCACCGTTACCGGTGTATGCGGTGTGTCGGGCAATTATCGCGATTTCGCGCACCTTTCAGGAGGTCATCATTGCCATCCTGTTCGTGGTGATGTTCGGCTTTGGTCCTTTTGCAGGCATGCTCACCTTGGCCTTTGCCACCATCGGCTTCATGGCCAAGCTGCTGGCGGAAGATATCGAAGACCTCGACTGGAAACAGGTAGAAGCCGTGCGCGCCACCGGTGCCAGCTGGTGGCAAACCATGAACCACGCCGTACAGCCGCAGGTGATGCCGCGCTTGATCGGGCTCTCGATGTACCGGCTGGATATCAACTTCCGCGAGTCGTCGGTGATTGGCATTGTCGGGGCCGGGGGGATTGGCGCGACACTCAATACGTCGCTTAGCCGCTACGAGTACGGCACCTCGGCCGCCATCCTGCTGATCATCATCGCCATCGTACTCATGAGCGAATATGCCTCTAGCCATGTGCGTCGTTGGACGCAGTAGCATGGCGTTAGGCGTGTGGGCTATCCCTTTATCCAATCTGAAAGGCAAGAGGAATCCTCCATGCCGGTAACCACTTCTACTCAAGGCGTGCCGCAGTGGCAGCGGCGCACCAGCCGCGCCCAGTGGCTGCAGTACGTCGCTTGGCTGGCGGGCATTAGCCTGTTCTTACTCTGCTGGAAAGTGATCTCCGACAACACCATGTGGGTGTTCGTAGAGGACGCGGGCCGCCAGGGCAGCGACTTGATCAGTCGTATGGTGCCGCCGCGCTGGGAGTATGCCAGCCAGCTCTGGCAGCCCATGTGGGACACGATCAACATCGCTACCTTGGGCACTGCGCTGGGGATCATGATGGCATTTCCCGTCGCGTTTTTGGCCGCCCGCAATACCACGCCGCATCCTCTCGTACGCAGCGTGGCGCTGACGATCATCGTCTCTTCGCGCTCGATCAACTCGCTGATTTGGGCCATGCTGCTGGTCACCATTCTAGGCCCCGGCGTACTGGCGGGCATCATCGCGATTGCCCTGCGGTCGATTGGCTTTGTGGGCAAGCTGCTCTATGAGGCCATCGAGGAGATTCATCCCACGCCGGTGGAAGCCATCAGTGCCACCGGCGCGAGTCGCTTGCAGGTCATGAGTTATGGCGTACTGCCGCAAATCATGCCCGCCTTTGCAGGCATCAGCGTGTATCGCTGGGACATCAATATCCGCGAATCGACGGTGCTGGGGCTGGTGGGCGCAGGTGGCATTGGCTTACAGCTCAATGCGTCGATCAACAGTTTGGCGTGGAATCAGGTGAGCGTGATTTTCGTGCTCATTTTTGCCACGGTGCTGGTGTCGGAATGGGTCTCGGCTCGCGTACGTCACGCCATCATTTAATCCGTACCCTTTAGGAGAATCGCCATGCGCTTTCCCCATGCCGAGATCACGACGATCGATCTGATGCGCCACGGTGAACCCCAAGGTGGGCGGATGCTACGGGGCAGTACCGACCACCCTCTCAGCGAAACAGGCTGGCAGCAGGTGACCGATGCTGTCATGCGTCACACGATGGAGGGTCGGCCGCCCTATGATGCCATTGTGAGCTCGCCGTTGGCCCGTTGCCGCGAATTTGCGCTCTGGTTAGGAGAGGAGTTCGACCTACCGGTACAGGTGGATGAGGACTTGGCCGAGCTGCACCTGGGCGAGTGGGAAGGTAAAACGTACGCCGAGGTGTACGCCCAAGAGGGCACGGAGCAGATGAGTGCTTTCTGGTTCGACCCCGCCCGTGCCGCACCGCCTGGCGGAGAAACCTACGCCGAGCTGGATGCTCGGGTCAGCGAAGCGTGGCGGCGGCTGTTGGCGAATCCTCCTGGTCGACATGTGCTCGTGGTGGCCCATCTGTTCGTCTGCAATGCCCTGTTCCGTCAAGTGTTAGAGCAGCCGCTCAGCAACGGTCTAGTGATGGATCTGCCCTATGCCGCCATGAGCCGCCTACGCCACGAACGCCATGCTATGGGCGAGAGCACGTTTATCGAGTGGGTCGGCCGGTAAGCGCGCGTGAAGCAGTAGCGGGTCAACGGCGCTTAGGCCATGATAAGAGCAACACGTTTTTTTGGAGCGTTGCCATGCCGTTGACTCGCTGTTCATCTCTTTGTGCGCTGCTCATGCTGCTGCTCTTGGCAGGGTGTGCCAGTCACGACGTGGCCATGGCCCCCGCGCCCAGCTCGCCAGCGGGTATATCGATGGAGCGCGCGTTGATACTCTCCCATGCCCAGCAGGCGATCGGCACGCCTTATCGCTTGGGTGGCAACTCTCCCGACGGTTTGGACTGCTCCGGCCTCGTCGAGATGACCTACCGCGCCGCAGGCATTCGCGTGCCACGCACCGCCGACGGCCAGTTTCGTGCGCTTCCCCAAGTCGACGCTCCCCGCCCTGGCGACTTGCTCTTTTTCGGCGATGGCAATAAAGCCACCCATGTGGGCATCTACGGCGGTAACCGCCAGATGATTCACGCTCCCGGTAGCGGCCGCGCCGTGGTAAGCGTACCGCTGGATATCGACTATTGGCAGCAACGCTTTTTAGGCGCGGCATCGGTGGCGCCCTAAGACGTGGGACAAGCCTGACTTAGGTCAATAACCTTTCGTGAGCACACGATACACTCGCCGTATTTTGCTGGCCGACCCCTTGTCCCTCTGCCGCAAAACGCGGCAAGCTTGATGAATAATGCTCATCAAGCCCAACGGATGACCGGCGAGGTCGCGGTGCAGGCACGCCAAGACATGCAGCAGATTCATCAGGCCAACGAACAGGTCATATCGATCGTGGCTGCTATCGACAACAACGTGGCACGCATCAGCGAAGGTGAATCACTCGTGTCCACGACGAGCACCACGCTTGCCAATATTGCTGACCGTGTGCAGCAAGTGGCTACGTTGGTCGATGAGATTGCCACGGCGAGCCAAGAGCAGTCTTCCGGGGTCGAGCAAATAAGCCATGCGATGGCTCAGCTAGAGGACGTCACGCAACAGAATGCGTCATTGGTAGAGCAGGTGGCCACGGCCAGTCGTTCGCTGGATGAGCAGGCCGACGAGATGTCGGCACTTGTGAGCCGGTTTCAAGTGACAGAGCCCGTTATGAGCGATCATCGCCAGCTTGCTTATAATCGATAGCGCGACTATGCGCGTACCAGAGGGCCTCCTACTTCCTGGTACGCGCTAGGCAATGGATGCAGACGCGAAACGAGGGCAATAAAAGCGCGTTGATTCAGCGCTGTTGAATCTAAAACACGGGTCAAAAGACGGTGTTAATATGACCAAAAGACATTAAATCAACAACGCTTATAAGAGGAGAGCAGAGACGCATGAGCCCGCCCTTGAATGACATAAAGGAGCAGTCTTTGCCTCAGCCAAACCCTCGCCCGGCGTCCATATCTGCCGACGCTGTGGCGATCTCGATCTTCGATTCCCATACATCTCTGACACCCGCCGAGTCGGCCTTTCGCTACGCCAACGAAGCCATCATCATTACCAATGCCGACAACGCCGTCGTCGATGTCAACCCTGCTTTTAGTGAGCTGACGGGGTTGGCGTTGAGCGAGGTAGAAGGAAAAACCCCCGAGGCGTTTAGCATTCTGCCCTTGGATGACAGCCGTACGACGCGTTTGATGCGTGAAGAGCTGCAGCTTCGCGATCGTAGCAAAGGGCAGATTCGCTATCGTAGCCATGACGGTCAGTATTATCCGGGCATGATGTCGATCAACCGTGTACGCGATGAGCGGGGGCAGGTGAATCATCACGTGATCGTACTGGCGGACTTATCCGCCATTCCCTCACACGCGCGCCATCTGAATCGTGAAGTCTATTTTGACGCCTTGACCGGCCTGCCCAACTTACAGCTATTGACCCAACTGATTCAGGAGTCGATTCAGCATGCCGAGCAGCGTCAGCTATCGCTGGCCGTGTGCGCGCTGGACATCGACCATTTTCAGCGCATCAACGATCGTTTGGGCCCTCACATAGGAGATGCGCTGCTGGCAGCATTTGCACAGCGTATCAGCCACCTGCTTTTTGGGGATGACGTGCTGGCCCGAATTGGTGGGGACGAGTTCGTTTTGCTACTGCATCACGGTGTCGAGGAAGCCTTTTTCGAGAAGCTACTCGCCTCATTGCGTCAGCCGCTGCTGATCGAAGGGCAGACGATTTATCTCACCGCCAGCTTGGGCATTACTCGCTACCCTGACGATCACGTCCAGGGCGACGTGTTGCTGCGCCACGCCAATCAGGCGATGTACCGGGCCAAGCAGCGCGGGCGGGATACCTACCACTTTTTCGACTCTCAGCAGGACCGTCGATTGCAGGTGCGTCACGAGCAGCGTCAGCGTTTCATGGATGCGATTCACCATGACGAACTTCGCCTGTTCTATCAACCGCAGGTCGATATGCGCAGCGGCCGCGTGGTAGGTGTCGAGGCGCTTATCCGCTGGCAGCATCCCGAGCTTGGGCTTCTCTCCCCCGGTGACTTTTTACCGATCATCGATGGTACGCCTTTAGAGGTGGACTTGGGGGAGTGGGTGCTGGAGCGCGCGCTGCGTCAGCTCACGCTGTGGCAGAGCGAAGGGATGGCGCTGCCGGTTAACGTCAACATTAGTCCTTCACATCTGTTGGTGAATACGTTTAGCCAGCGTCTAGCAGAGCTGTTGGCACGTTACCCCAACGTGTCACCGTCGCTGCTCAAGCTCGAAGTGCTCGAAAGTGCGGCGATGCACGACGTGAAGGCGGCACTGAAAAACATGGCGCGCTGTCAGGCATTGGGCGTCGGGTTTGCCATCGATGACTTTGGCACGGGGTTCTCGTCGCTGACGCATCTACGCCAGCTCCCCGTCAATCTGATCAAGATCGACCAGAGTTTCGTGCGTGACATGCTCATCGATCAAGATGATATGGCGATCGTGGAAAGCGTGATTTATATGGCCAACCGGTTTCAGCGGCCCATGCTGGCAGAAGGCGTTGAAACGTTAGACCATGCCCGGGCGCTCATGTCGCTGGGTTGCGAACTAGCTCAAGGCTACGGCATTGCGCGCCCCATGCCACCGGAAGCGATGGCTGAGTGGCTGTCCCACTGGCCCACACGGCAAGATTGGAGAGGGCTGGCAACCTTGCAATGAGGCATCAAGCCGCTAGGCGGCCTGCTCGGGTGGCTGAGGTTCGTCATTGACGGCGACGTCGACTGGCTGCTCGGTGCGGGCTTGGTTCATTTCGCTCTGCTCACGCGCGGCTTCTAACTTGGCTTCTAGTAGATATTGCCGGGCTTGAGCCGCCACTTGCAGATCTTTCGGTGAAGGGTCAGCAGGGGCGAGCGCTGCTGCAATCACGGTTTGCATCTTCTCTACCGTGGCTTGGGGGTCGCCCGGTACGGGGCCATAATCGATCGATACCTCACCGGCGACGGCGTAGCGTTTACCGTCCGGGCCCACTTCGTACTCATAGGTCGCGCCGCCGGTGTAGGGAGCGCCGACGGTTTGGTGGGCCATTTCGTGCTGGCGTACTTCGCGATCGGTTTGCTTGAGCTGTTCGAGCTGCTGAATCTCCTCCGGTGCCAGCGGCGTGCCATCGGGCCGGTAGGGGCATCGCTTGCACGGCTCTCTTCACGTTGGCTCACATCGTCCGAGGATTGAGCGCTCTGCGAACGTTCGGCACCAGCGTCACGCTCGATACCACTGCGCGTGACACGTGCCGCAGGCAGCGTCGAGGACGTCAAGCCTGCAGATGAGGCGTGATAGGCGTTGATCGAGGAAAGATCCATGAGCGATTACCGATATTTGCGGCCAATTCAGTTAGTATAGAGTATCCGTGAGCCAGCCGAATTGCGCAACGTTATGCACTCGATCGATGTCATTCTTCATCTAAGTGTCACCGACTGTTTGGCTTACTATGAAGGCCGCTACGACAACGTGCGGGCGCGCAGTGTGGATGGCCGTTGGGTGGTGTTTCCGGCTCATGCCTTACAGCGGGTAGTAGGACAAGAGGGGGTGCATGGTGTGTTTCGGATACTGTTTACCGATCAAGGCCGCTTTCACCATATTGTTCCAATCAACCGCAATTGAGCCTGCTTTATGCACCAGCATGACGCCACGATGACGCTTTACGAATTGATGTACGCGGTGATCCCCAACTTAAACACTGCTGAGCGTTTAGTGTGCAACACCCTAGATAGTTTGATTAACGCGTCAGAGAACCCGCTCGATATCGTTAAACGTACCGAGCAGCGTCAAGCGTTTAATTTAGAAGTTCACCGCGTTCGTATGAATATCGAGCATCTCCTCTCGCGTTATCGCAACGATGTGGACGAAGTGTTACGTACGCAAGGAGGTGTTAAAGGACCACGGATTCAGCCAGATGCCTTAGAGGCCGATGCCATTCAAAGCGCGATCGATATTTATCAACATGTCCGTGCGTTTCAACGTGGAGAGCGTCGTCACCCGGTGCCGCGTCGATAGATCTACCTGGCATTAATATTGCCTGTATAATGGGGACGCGTATCAGGATTACCCGCCTGATCGTCTGCAGCTTGCCTACCCGGCGATGGCTGCTCACCCACTAGGAGATCACCCATGTCTACCTTGCCGGTCACACTTATGGTGGCTCGCCGTGTCGCGAAGGGCCGCTACCAAGATTTCAATCGTTGGCTCAACGAAGGGCGTGAGTTGGCGGCGGACTTTCCTGGCTACCTTGGCTCAGGCGTCCTAGCCCCTCCTCAAGAAGACGATGAGTTTCAGATTATCTTTCGTTTCGAAAACCAAGCCTCGCTGGCCGCTTGGGAGCACTCGGCATCGCGTCATGCGTGGCTGGTGCGTGGCAAAGGGCTATACGATGCACCCCACGAGCACCGCGCGACGGGACTGGACACGTGGTTCAACGTAGGGCCGGGTGTTACACCGCCCCGCTGGAAGCAAGCCGTGGCCGTATGGCTGGCTTTTTTCCCGATTTCACTGCTGTTTCAGTGGCTCTTCGGCGGCGTACTCGCCGATTGGGCGTTAGTGCCCCGCGTTCTCGTCAGCACCTTAATGCTAACGCCAGTCATGGTGTTCGTATTCATTCCACTCTCGACGCGTTTATTGGCCCCTTGGTTACAGGGTAAATGGTCACCACTGGATCTTTTGGCCCGTTTGAAACAGCAATATAGGGCATAGGGCGTGATCATCGCACTGAGACGCTCTTTTAATATTAAAATATCAATAAAACAAGGGCTTATCACGTTATGCCTACAAGAGGCGAAAAGAGATTTTCGCCTCTTGTTGCATTTGCACAGTGGCTTCCGCTTTCTCCATGAGGTTCAACGCCGTAATAGTGCTAAGCTGAGATGGCTTGCAGTCAATGGATAACTGACATTCACTCATAGTGAGTGAATCAAGTCGCCTTATGGAGCCGTTATGATCCGCGTTCACCATCTTGAAAAGTCTCGCTCGCATCGAATTTTATGGCTTTTGGAGTCATTAAATCTCGATTATGAGTTAGAAGTGTATCAGCGGGATAGTAAGACGCAGCAGGCGCCGGAGGCGTTAAAAAAAGTGCATCCTCTGGGAAAGTCGCCGGTCCTTACCGATGGCGAGTTAACGATTGCGGAGTCGGGAGCCATCATCGATTACGTGGTGAACCGTTACGATGACGGCCAGCGTCAGCCGGCCGCCGATGCGGGCGAGGAGTGGGTCAACTATCGTTATTGGCTACACTACGCGGAAGGCTCGTTAATGCCGTTATTGGTTATGGGGCTGGTGTTCAGTCAAGTGCCCAAACAGTCGCCTTGGTTCGTCAAGCCACTGGCCAAAGGTATTAGCGATACGGTGCGTAAGCGTTTCATTCAGCCTCAGCTAACGCAGCATATGGACATGATCGAGCAGCATCTTAAGACCCGAGGCCATTTTGCAGGCGAGTGGCCCAGTGGGGCCGATATTCAAATGAGTTTTCCGCTGCAGGCGTTAAAAGCGACGCAGTCGCTGTCCGCTTATCCCTCTATCGCGGCGTTCGTGGATCGAGTAGAGAGCGATCCTGCATGGAAGCGCGTGGTGGAGCGTGCGGGACCGTTAACCATGCCGGGTGAGTAACGCCTACTATGCGGCACAAGGGAGTGTTCGCGGTGAACCGGATGCCAAGCAACCGTTCTGCCAAGCGCTTGATGGGCGCTACCTTCGGGTCTATGGCACTGCTTGTGTGTCTAGGGTGGAGCGTTGCGGCGCAGGCAGATATTCCGTTGCGAGTCGGGGTTTACCATAATCCGCCTAAACTGTTTGTGGGTGAGCAGGGCCAACTGCGTGGCGTGTTGGGTGAGCTGTTGGACGCTATGGCCCAGCAGGAGCAGTGGCAGCTCGAGAGCCACCTGTGTGATTTTCAGCAATGTTTGACGCTGCTGGAGCAGGGCGAGATCGATCTATTGCCCGACGTGGCCTGGAGCGAAGAGCGAGCAGGGCGTTTTGCGTTTCACCATGAGCCCGTCATGCATAGTTGGTCCCAGCTCTATCAAGCCAATAATCCTCGTGTGGAAGCCATCCTCGATTTAGAGCAGCAGCGCGTCGCCGTGGTGGATGGATCGATCCAGCAGAGCTACCTGGCTGCTGTGACCGAGCGCTTCGGTATTAACGTCATCTGGATGCCGGTGGATAGCTTCGCTGCGGGATTTCAAGCCGTGGCCAACGGCGAGGCGGACTTGGTGGCTTCCAACCACCTTTTTGGCGACTGGCGGGCGAGAGATTATGGTCTGCGCGAAACGCCGATCATTTTCCAGCCTTCTCGGCTATTTTATGCCGCCTCGCCCTCCTTTGCCGTTGATAGGTTAGAGCGCATCGATGCCACGTTGCTCGCCTGGAAAGACGATATGAACTCGGTGTATTACGACATCCTGAGTGCTTGGCGCTCGGGCAGTCGAGTCGATACGCTGGTCCCAACGTGGCTTTGGTGGGTCTTGGGTGGGTTACTCATCGTACTAGTGGCCGCGGTGGTGGCGACGTTAACGCTCAAACGACGTGTGACGATCAATCGCGCCAAGCTTTCCACCAACGAACACCTATTGGCGACGATACTCGACAGCGTCGATGCCTACATCTATATCAAAACGCCGTCGCTCGAATATCGTTACGTCAACCGGCAAATCAGTGAGCTGTTCCAACGTTCTCCCCAAGAGATACTCGGTAAGCGTGATGATGCTTTTTTCGATTCTGGCAGCGCGGCCGAAATGGCCGAAAACGATCGACAAGTGCTGTCGTCGGGCAAAAAAATAACGGTCGAAGAGCATAACGTCCTGCAAGGTGAAGAGCGGGTGCGCACCTTCTTATCGATCAAGATGCCTTTGGAGATGTCTCCCGGCGAAGCGCCGTGCCTGTGCGGGATCTCCACCGAGCTGACCGAGTACTTGGAGATGCAGTCGCGCACCCATCACCTAGCGTTTTACGATGCGCTGACGGGACTCCCCAATCGGCGTTTGTTGATCGAGTCGCTGGCAAAGGCCACCGACCCGGAAGAGGAGGGTGGCGGTTACAGCGCCGTGCTGATCGTAGACCTGGATAACTTCCGTCTGGTCAATGACATCCAAGGCCACGAAAGTGGCGATCAGCTGCTGGTCAATGTGGCGCAGCATCTCAAACAGCGCTTGAGTGACGATGCGACGCTGGCACGTTTTAGTAGCGATGAGTTCGTCGTGCAGGTCAACGGGCTGGGGGAGCGGCAAAGTGAGGCCGCTGCCCACGCCGAGCGACTGGCCCGCCAGCTGCTGGAAACGGTGTCGCAGTTGCGCAACGACCGTGCCCTGCCGATTAGCGCCAGTATTGGTATTACGCTTTTCGACGGCGCAGGACAGGGCGTCAATAGCGTGTTGCAGCAGGCCGACATGGCACTGCAGCAGGCCAAGGCCGCAGGGGGGAATACGCTACGCTTCTTCAATGTCGACATGCAGACCAGCGTGCTGGAGCGGGCAAGTCTCGAAGGTGATTTGCACCAAGCCCTGTCGCATAACGAGCTGGCGCTGCATTATCAAGTGCAGGTCGACCATCAAGGCGCCACTATCGGTGTAGAGGCGCTATTGCGCTGGTACCATCCGCAGCGCGGTTGGGTATCGCCAGGCACGTTTATTCCGTTGGCGGAAGAGAACGGTTTGATCGTGCCCATCGGCTATTGGGTGCTGCAGTGCGCCTGCGAGCAACTGGCCAAGTGGTCGCATCAGCCTGCCTATGCAGGATTGACCATTTCGGTGAACGTCAGCTCGGTACAGTTCCAGCAACCTGAATTCGTGCGTAACCTCGAAGGGTTGCTGGCACAAACCCAAGCACCGCCGGGTCGGCTGGTATTAGAAGTGACCGAAAGCCTATTGATGCGGGAGCCCACGCGCGTGCGCAATACCATGCTCAAACTGCGCGCGCAGGGCATTCGTTTTGCATTGGACGATTTTGGCACCGGCTACTCGTCGTTGAGTTATCTAAAGCGCCTGCCCTTGGACGAGCTGAAGATCGACCAATCCTTCATTCGCGAACTACTCACCGACAAGACCGATGCCGCCATCGTGGACACTACCATCCTATTGGCGGTCAGCCTTGGACTGACGGTGGTCGCAGAAGGCGTCGAGAAAAAAGAGCAGTTAGACTGGCTAAAAGGCCACGGCTGCTATCGCTATCAGGGCTACCTGTTTGGTCGCCCTACGCCCATCGAGTACCTGTTCGAGAGCTATTGAGACACACCGCTTGTCGAATCATGATGCCCCTATAACAAAATGCCCACCCAGGTGACCTGGGTGGGCACTACGCGAACACTCAGAAGGACGCTAGCCAAAAACGCCGAAGCTTCCCGCGTTGAGCCACATGTGTACCGCGATACTGGCGATGTAGCCAAGCAAGATCACCGGCGACCAGCGCAGGTGGCCCAAAAAGGTATAGGAGCCGCGCGCTTGCCCCATGACCGCCACCCCGGCGGCGGAACCAATCGACAGCAGGCTACCGCCGACCCCTGCCGTAAGGGTGATCAATAGCCAGTGACCGTGGGACATGTCCGGCTCCATGGTGAGCACCGCAAACATCACTGGGATGTTATCGACCACGGCCGAGACCACCCCTAGGGCAATGTTGGCCCAAGTAGCGTTCCAGCCGGTATAGAGTGCTTCCGAGAGCAGACCCAGGTAGCCCATGAACCCCAGGCCACCGACGCACATCACCACTCCGTAGAAGAACAGCAGCGTGTCCCACTCGGCACGTGCCACACGGCTGAATACATCGAAAGGCACTACGCCGCCAAGCTGCTCCAACTTCTTGTTGTCGCCCAGGCGGCTGTAGCGTTCACGTTTGCGTTCCAACGAGCGGGGCAGACTTTGGCGCAGGTAGTAGCCAAAGAACTGCAAATAGCCCAGCCCTGTCATCATGCCCAAAACCGGCGGCAGGTGGAGCAGCGTATGGCAGAGAACGGCCGTGACGATGGTGAGCAAAAAGAGCGCGATGATACGCCGCGCGCCGCGCTTCAGTTGAACGTCCTCATACACGCTGCTGGGCTTTTGATCCTTGATGAACAGACTCATTACCGCCGCAGGAATCAGGAAGTTCACTAGCGAGGGGATGAACAGGATAAAGAACTCCTGGAACTGGATGATACCGGCCTGCCAGACCATCAGTGTGGTGATATCGCCAAAGGGACTAAAGGCGCCACCCGCATTCGCCGCGACGACGATGTTAATGCACGCCAAGTTGATAAAGCGTTTATCACCTTCGGCCACTTTGGTAATGACCGCGCACATCAAAAGAGCCGTGGTCAAGTTATCGGCGATGGGCGAAAGAATGAACGCCAATCCCCCGGTCAGCCAAAACAGCGTACGATAGTTGAACCCTTTGCGTAGCATCCAAGAGCGCAACGCATCGAAGACACGTCGCTCTTCCATGGCGTTGATATAGGTCATCGCCACCAACAGGAACAGCATTAGCTCGGTAAACTCCAGAAGCGTCACGCGAAACGCGTACTCGGACGTCTCCGACATCCCGTTCTGAACGTATACCCAGCCAATGAGTCCCCAGATGATGCCCGCGGCCACCAACACCGGCTTGGATTTGCGCATGTGAATCTTCTCTTCGGCCATCACGAGCGCATAGGCCAGTACGAAGACCACCACGGCAATATAGCCGACGGCTGATGTGGTCAAATCCACATCACCGGTGACCGCAAAGGCCGCTGGAGTGAACAGTAATAGTAAGGTCGCTAACAAAAAAGGCCAGCAACGAGAGTATCGAGGCTGGCCTGGGTCATGATGTAGCGTCAACATGGCGTGTTTATCCTTATAATGGGTTAAAAGAAGGGGGAATAAGCGCCGCCAGTTTAACAAGCTATATTGCGCCGCAATACGGAATTAAACCGAATGAATACGGCGTATCGCTTAGTAATGACGTCTTTTTTTAGGAAATTAACCGTTCTGCTAATAGTAAATTATGCTCAGTAGTGTAAGAAATTTAGCGGATTAAACCAAAGACGAAGATAGTGCATCGACCGAGTAGACGAAAGCGCGCTGCCTGGGTCGATGCGTGGTTCAATGAGTGGTTCGATGATTGGTTAATCGTGGTGGGTCGTGAGTGCCTCTTCAAGCCACCCTTGCTTCATTTGGGGCACCGACGCCAACAGCTTTTGCGTGTACGCATCGAACGGTGGGCTCAACACGGTGTCACGCTTGCCGTAACGCACCACCTGGCCTTGATGCATGACTGCAATGCTATCGGCAATCGCCTTGACGGTCGCTAGGTCGTGAGTGATGAACAGATAGGCCACGTTCTCCTGAGCCTGCAGCCGTAGCAGCAGCTTGAGAATGCCATCGGCCACCAGCGGGTCGAGCGCGCTGGTGACCTCATCGCAAATGATCAGCTTGGGTTTGGCGGCCAGCGCACGGGCAATGCACACACGCTGCTTCTGCCCGCCCGAGAGCTCGGCCGGATAGCGGTCGATGAAGGCTTCCCCTAACTCGATGGCGTCGAGCAACTCGATGATGCGTTCACGGCGTGCTTTGCCTTTCAATCCAAAATAGAACGTGAGCGGGCGGCCAATGATGGTTTCCACCGTGTGGCGCGGGTTCATGGCTACGTCCGCCATTTGGTAGATCATCTGCAGCTCGCGCAGTGTCTCTTTGCTGCGCTCGGCGAGGGTGTGGGGCAGCGGCGTCTCTGCAAAGAGCAGCTGGCCCCGATTGGGGGGCAGCAGCCCGGTGATGACCCGCGCCAAGGTCGATTTACCCGACCCGGACTCGCCCACGATGGCCAGCGTCTGGCCGGCGCTCACCGACAGAGAGATCGTCTCCAACACATTGTGGCCGCTCTGATGATAGGCCGCGCTGACACCCTCGACCGCTAGTAGCGGCGTAGGTGAAGGCGGTTTTGGCGTATGCGCGATGGAACGTACCGCGACCAGCGCTTGTGTATAGGCTTCCTGGGGCGACTCGATGATCTGTGCCGTGCTGCCCATTTCGACTTTCTCGCCCTGGCGCAGCACGAGAATGTCGTCCGCGACTTGTGCGACCACGGCGAGATCGTGAGTAATGTAGAGCGCGCCAACCCCCGTGGTGTGGATGGCCCGCTTGATGGCCGCCAGCACGTCGATTTGCGTGGTGACGTCGAGTGCCGTCGTGGGTTCGTCAAAAATGATCAGGTCGGGTTTTGGGCAGAGCGCCATGGCGGTCATGGCGCGCTGTAGCTGCCCGCCCGATACCTGGTGGGGGTAGCGGCTGCCAAAGTGTTCCGGGTCGGGTAAGCCGAGTTGGCCGAACAGCTCTACGGCGCGCGCTTCGGCCTCTTGGCGTGTCGCCAGGCCATGCAGCAGCGTGGTTTCGATGACCTGCTCCATCAGCGTTTGGGCGGGGTTGAACGCCGCCGCCGCTGACTGCGCCACATAGCACACCGTTTTGCCGCGCAGCTTGCGCAGCGCTTTGGGGGTGTCTTTCAGAATATCCCGGCCGTTGACCCACACTTCGCCGCTCAAGCGAATGCCGCCACGCCCGTAGCCCGCGGGTGACAGGCCAATGGTCGATTTACCCGCACCCGACTCGCCGATCAGGCCCAGCACCTTGCCGCGCTCCAGGGTGAAACTGACGTCGTCGACGATGGTGATCTCCTGCGGCGCCTCACCGGGTGGGTAGGCCGTGGCGTCGATGGTCAAATGGCGAATGTCTAACAGCGTATCAGCCACGGCGGCCTCCTTTTAGATCGGTGGTGTGGCGTAGCACCCAGTCCGCGACCAAATTCACGGAGATGGCCAGCAACGCGATAGCCGCCGCAGGAATCAGCGCGGCGGGTACGCCGAACACGATGCCCTGGCGGTTTTCGCGCACCATGCTGCCCCAATCGGCTTCCGGTGGCTGAACGCCCAGACCCAGAAACGATAGCGAGGAGAGGAACAGCACCGCAAAAATGAACCGCAGTCCCAGCTCGGCCACCAGCGGTGTGAGGGCGTTGGGCAGTATTTCGCGGAAGATGATCCAGCCTTTACCCTCACCGCGCAGGCGCGCGGCTTCTACGAAGTCCATCACGTTGATGTTCACGGCCACCGCCCGGGAAATACGGAACACGCGGGTCGAATCCAGCACGCCCATGATCACGATCAGCATGAGCACGGTGCTAGGCATCACCGACAAAATGACCAGGGCAAAAATGAGCGTCGGTATCGACATGACGATATCGACGCCGCGCGAAATGAGCTGGTCCACCCAGCCCCCGTAGACCGCCGCCAGGATGCCCAGCACCGAGCCAATGGAGAACGCCAGTGCCGTGGCGAGGGCCGCAATGGTCATGGTGGTGCGCGCGCCATGTATGAGGCGTGAGAGCAGGTCGCGGCCCAGATTATCGGTGCCTAGCCAGAACTCGGCCGATGGCCCCATCCACATATCGCCCACGCTTTCGGACATGGGGTAAGGCGCGAGCCAAGGGGCAAAAAGCGCCATCACTAAAAAGCCGAACGTGAGCAGCAGGCCGATCAGCGCGGTCACTGGCATCCGTTTCAGCAGCGTTAAACATATCGACATGGTGTTGCGTTCCTGTCTGGTGACGGTGTTCAGCGGTTTATTTGGGGTGGCGCAGTCGCGGGTTGGTGACGATGGCAATGATGTCCGCCAGCATGTTGAGCCCGATGTAAACCGCCGCGAAGAGGAGCCCGACCGCCTGCACCACCGGCACATCGCGTTTGGACACATGGTCGATCAAATACTGCCCCATGCCCGGGTAAACGAAGATGACCTCGACCACGACGACGCCCACGATCAAGAAGGCGAGGTTCAGCATGACCACGTTGACCACCGGGGCAATGGCGTTGGGAAAAGCGTGTCGCGCGATGATGCGAAACAGCCCCAGGCCTTTGAGCTCCGCCGTTTCGATGTAAGGTGACTGCATCACGCTTAAAATGGCCGCCCGCGTCATCCGCATCATATGGGCGAGAATCACCAGCGTTAACGTCGCAGCAGGTAGGGCGATGGCATGTAGGCGCTCGCCCAGGCTCATGCCGCTATATACGGTGGAGACGCTGGGGAACCAGTTGAACTTCACGGCAAATAGGTAGATCAGCAGGTAACCGATGAAAAACTCCGGCAGCGAAATGGCCGTCAGCGTGGTGCCTGAAATCACCCGATCTGGCCAGCGGTTTTGGTAGCGCACCGCCACGAGCCCTAACAAAATCGCCAGCGGCACGGCGACCACCGCCGTCCAAAAGGCCAGAAATAGCGTATTGCCCGCACGGCCCCAAAGCGACTCGCCAATATCCTGACGATTGGAGAGCGCCGTGCCCAAGTCGCCTTGCAGTATGCCGCCGAGCCAGTCGAGGTAACGTAGCCAAGCGGGCTGGTCGAGACCCAGCTCGCGGCGCAGGTTGTCCACGGCTTCGGGTGTGGCGCTCTGGCCGAGAATGGACTGTGCCACGTCGCCTGGCAGCAGCTGCGTGCCGACGAAGATTAGCACCGATACGGCCAGCAGCAGTAACAGGCCCAGCGCCAAGCGCTGGGCAATCAGTTTGATGACAAAGGTGTTCATAGCAAGGTCCGGTTTAGGAAGCCAACCAGCACTTCGAGAGTGCAAAGCCCGCCATCATCTCGCCCATGGGGTGCGCTGACCAGCCCCCGACGCTATTTAATGTCGCTTCGATGTAGTCGTTGAACATCGGCAATATCAAGCCACCTTCATCGCGCACCATCATCGCCATGTCGTGGTAAAGCTCGGCACGGCGGGTGGTGTCCAGCTCGCCGCGGGCTTCACGCGCCAGGGCATCGAAGTCATCGCGGAAGAAGCGCGTATCGTTCCAGTCGGCGCTGGAGATATACGCCGTCGAGTACATCTGGTCTTGGGTGGGGCGGCCGCTCCAGTAAGAGGCGCAGAAAGGCTGTTTATTCCACACCTCTGACCAGTAACCGTCGCCGGGCTCGCGGCGAATCTCCATATTGATGCCTGCCTGGGCGCAGCTTTGCTGGAACAGCTGTGCCGCATCGACGGCGCCAGGGAAGGCAACGTCCGAGGTGCGCAGGACGATGGGGCTACTGTGGCCCGATTTTTTGTAGTGATAGTTGGCGCGTTCGGGGTCGAATTCGCGCTGAGGAATGCTATCGGGGAAGAGCGGGTAGGCGGCATTGATCGGAAAGTCGTTCCCCACGCTGCCATAGCCGCGCAGAATGCGCTCGACCATGTCGTCACGGTTGATCGCATACTTGAGTGCCAGGCGGAGATCGTTGTTATCGAACGGTGCCGTATCGCAGTGCATCGGAAACACGTACTGCGCGCGTCCCGACGTATTGTTGATGACGATGTTGGGCAGGCGCTGCACCATCTCCACGACGCGGGGCTCGACGCGGTTGATCATGTGAACCTGGCCACTCTGCAGGGCAGAAATGCGCGCGGTGGGGTCGTTGATGACGGTGATTTCGATCTGGTCGGCAAAGCCGTACTCGTCAGGGTTCCAGTAGCCCTCGAAGCGCTCGGCGATCTGGCGCACGCCGGGTTGGAACTCCACGACCTTGTAAGGGCCGGTGCCGATACCCGCTGCCGGGTCGTCGATGCCGCCACCGGGCTGGATCATCAGGTGGTAGTCAGACAGCAGAAACGGCAGGTCGGCGTTGGGTTCGAGCGTCACGATCGTGACTTCATAGGTGTCGGTGGCCTGGATCGATTCGATGCCCCGCATGATGCCGAGCGCACCCGATTGCGAGTCCTCGTTCGAGTGGCGCTGCAGCGTGGCGACGACGTCTGCAGAGGTCATCTCCTGGCCGTTGTGGAACGGCACGCCGCGACGCAGTTTGAAGACCCAGGTACGCGCATCCGACGAGGACTCGACGCTTTCCGCAAGGCGGGGCGTTAGCTCGCCCTCTGGTGAAACGTTGGTCAGGGCCTCGCCCCACGATTGGCCAAACGAGTGCTGCACTTGGCTGGTCCAGCTCGCCGGGTCGAGACTATCGGTCGATTCGCCGCCCTGCATACCGGCCTTCAAAATGCCGCCGCGCTGAGGCGTACCGGTGTTGGCAAACGCCTGGCCTGACAGCAGCGAGGCGGCAAAGGGGGCGGCCATGCCAAGGGCCATGGCGCGGCGCATGAAGTCACGCCGCGACAGCTGGCCTTGGGTGGCCTGTCGAGCTAAAGCGGCCATCGATGGGTGCATGTGGGTGGGTGCGTTGTGTTCTTTTTTCATGCGTTGATTCCCTAGGTTGGTTTAACGAGGCGAGGTGCCAAAGGCCAGTGTGTCGTAATCGCGAATCACGTGAGCGGCGAGTGTCAGGTGCTCGCCGCTCAAATGGGGCGCCGCACAGATGCCGATACCGGCCCGAAGGCCTGCGGCTTTTCCCATCGCCATATCGCCATTGGAGTCGCCAATGATGAGCGTACGCTCGGGTGTGACGCCAAGCTGCTGACAGGCAGCGAGCGCCATGTCGGGGAAGGGCTTGCCACGTGGCACTTGGTCGTGCCCCAGCACCACGGAAAAGTGGTCCGCAAGCGAAAGAAGGGAGAGATGACGCAGGGCGTTGCGATGATCATCTGATGTCACCACCGCCAATTGAACGCCTGCATGGCGAGCGCGAGCGACGAAGCCGAGAAGTCCCGCCACGGGGGTGACGCAGCGCGACCAATCGAGCGATGCATCGAGCGACTGGAGCGCGTCGTGAGTGATTTCCGTTGCGTCGTTCCACGCCAAGCCGCCCTCGAACAGGCTGAGCGCCACGATGGTGACAATGTCGTCCAGCGAGCCAATGGTGAGCGGCCCGGTCGGATCCCACAACCGGGAGTCGGGGTAGATCCCCACGCGACGATAAAGCTCGGCAAAAGCGAGGGGCGCGGGCGGTGACGAAAACGTAGAGAGGCGGCGGTTGACCGTGGTGATGAGCTGATCGAACCAGCCAATCCAGAGGTCACCAAAATTGAGTAGCGTGCCATCCTTATCGAATAAAATGGCATCGATGGGGTAGGTAACACCTTGTACGTTGAGTTGGGGCATGTGGTTTGATGACGTTGAAACGCCTTCTCTTTTAGTGGCGGGCGCACTGAGCCATCGCCAAGATTTTTTTTGAACGTTCAATCGAAAAAGTGATTTAGCCTGGGTAATCCCACCGTTGATGTCAAGTTGATGACAGCCGATGCACAGCGCACAAAAGACGCCCATTTGGGCGAGCGCCATCTAGCGCTAAGGGCGACTAACGCAAGGGAGAATATGCCGCTATGCTAACGGTGTTGTGTGTCACGCGAAGGGTGACGAGTCGATCCATCAGGCCGAGAGGGCCATGATTGCAAAGGACGTTGAATGCGTGCCCGTATATGCTCTTTTTTTCGCCTTGGTAGTGTACTGGCGCTCGCGCTGACGATGGCGAGCCTGGGGCCCGTGGCCCAGGCGCAAACACGGATGACTTACAAGTCGGCGCTCGCAGGGACGGCCTACCATCAAATGGGGAGCGAGCTTGCCCAGGCCATTCGACAGGGAAGCGACGAGACGCTCTTGCTGACCAATGAAGAGAGCCAGGGCTCGGTACAAAACATTCAAGAAGTGATGAATCGGCAGGAGCGCTATGTGTTTACCGCGCCCCCTGCGCTCGTCGCTCAAGCACAGGCGGGCGAAGGTGTCTTTGCCAGTCATGATCGCGAACGGTTCGGTGCCATTCGCGGACTGTTTCCCGTGCCATCGTTGACCATGCATTTCGTGATGGCAGGCGATGACGGTACGACCTCGATCGATGCGCTGAGCGGTAAACACGTGCTGATCGGGCGGGGCACCTTCAGCGCAGGTGAAGCCGCACGCTACTTCCGGTTGTTCGGTTTGGAAGACAGCGTGCGCCTAGCGGATGCGTCGATCACCAATGGCCCTGAAGCGCTTCGGGAAGGTCGAATCGATGCGTTCGTCACGGCTAGCTCCTACCCCACGCCGAATGTCATCGAAACGGCCTCGCTCGTGCCCATTACCCTGGTGAGCTTTACCGCTGAACAAATCGCTCAGACGGGCGCCGTGCCTCAGGTGATTCCCGGCGGCACCTACCCCGGCATCGCTCAGCCCACGCACACGACGTCGATGCCGGTAGTTGCCTACACCACCGAGCAGATGGATGTAGAGACGGCCTACCGCCTCACGAAGCTCTTCTGGGAGCAGCAGCCTTGGCTTGCAGAGCAGTCCGCTTGGTGGGGAAGCGTCACACCGGATCTGCTCACCCACCTGACGACCCCGCTTCACCCAGGCGCGCGACGCTACTACGAAGAAGCGGGTATGGAGCTGCCTGCCCATGTGCGTTAAAAAATCGTAAAGCTCAGCGCAATATAGGCTGCATAGCCGCCCAGCAGCGCTGCGCCTTCCCAGCGTGACAGGCGCATGCCGGTATAAAGAAACAGCAGGAGAAGAGCGGCCGAGCCGAGCATGACCCATTGATCGAACTGGCTGACTCGCTCGGCAATGGGCAGTGGCTGCAAACAGGCAGAGATCCCCAATATCCCCAGGACGTTGAAGATATTGCTGCCCAGGATATTCCCGACGGCGACATCGGCATGACGGCGGAGGGCCGCAATCACCGAGACGGCCATCTCCGGCAGCGACGTGCCGACCGCAACGATGGTCAAGCCGATGACCGCCTCGGAAATGCCCATGGCCTGGGCGAGACCAATCGCACCATAGAGCAGTAGCTGCGAACCGCCAATCAACATGCCAAGGCCCACGACCAGCGCGACGCTGATCATGACGGTCGACGTAGGAATGGCCGTGACTTCCTCCGCTTCGGCGGCGTGCATCTCGCCTTCGGGCAGCGGCTGTTGTCGCTCGGTGCGGTAAGCCCATACCAAATAGGCGGCGAGGGCCAGCAGCAGCAGTGCAGCCTCCCAGCGGGCCAGTTCACCGCTCCAGGCAAGTACGATGAATAGCACGCTGGCGCCGACGACCACGACGCCATCTCGCCTTAGCGCCAGAGGTTGAACCGTCATGGGGCAAATGGCGGCACATAGCCCTAAAATCAGTAAAATATTGCCGATATTGCTGCCGACGATATTGCCCACGGCGATATCGGGCTGCTCGCGTATCGCGGCATCGATCGAGACCACCAGTTCCGGGGCCGAAGTACCGAACCCCACGACCACCAGCCCCGTCAGCAACGGCGATACCCCCATACGCTTGGCACCGGCGACGGCGCCGCGTATCAATGCTTCCCCTCCACCGAACAGCAGCACGATACCGGCCAGTAAGCTCAACCCATACAGCATGTGTCATCTTCCTTTTGATACGCTTGGTCGTTTGCCAAGCTTAGGCTTATGACATTAGCTCAGTTCGTTAGGCCTGCAAGCCCCCGTGGGCAACGCATCATAAAAGAATTAAACGCAGCAGGCACGGTAGGCGGTTGCCAATCAACTCGATAGCATAGTGCGTGACGGGGAGTGACACCGCAGTGAGCGCCGAGCAAACCATGCGAGGGTGGGAATTATGCGTGAGCAGCGTATGATGCGCGCGGTACAGTCGCCAGAGCGCGCCTCGCCCGAAGCTCAGTGAGCTGACTCTTTTACCTATGACGGAGCATGAAAAATGCCAGATATCGTGGTGATGTTTTTCTTACTGGGACTGCTGGCGGGGGCGGTGAAATCGGACCTGCAAGTGCCCAAGGCCACTTACGATACGCTAAGCCTGTTGTTGATGCTGACGATTGGCTTGAAAGGCGGGATGGCGCTTTACGGCAATTTGCACTGGGGGCTAGTGCCCGAGCTGCTGGGCGTCGCGCTGCTCTCTGCGCTGATTCCTTTGATGCTGATGCCTCTGTTGCGCCGTTTCGTGCGCCTCTCCGCCGCCGATAGTGCCAGTATCGCCGCTCACTACGGCTCGGTCAGTGCGGGGACCTTTGCCGTGGCGCTTGCCTACGTCGAAGCGCGCCAGCTAGCGGTGGGCAGTGAAGTCACGCTCTACTTGGTGGCGATGGAGCTACCGGCCATCATGATCGCCATCGCGCTGTTTCGGCGTCATCAGGGCGCGGCGGTCAAAGAGAGCACGAGCAAGCTGTGGCATGAAACGCTGACCAACCGGGGGGTGATTCTCCTCGCCGGTGGCGTGGCCATTGGCGCGCTGTACGGGCCGGTTCAAGGGGCGGAAGTCACCGCGCTCTTTACCGGGGCGTTCAAAGGCGTGCTGGCGCTCTTCCTACTAGAAATGGGGTTGACCGCCGCGCAAACGCTGCGCCCCATGCCTTGGCATCATTGGCGGCTCGTCACCTTCGCTCTCGTGACACCGCTTTGCCTATCGCTGCTGGGGATACTGGTCGGCGCGCTGGTGGGCCTGCCCCTGGGCTCGGTGGTGATTCTCGCAGCGCTCGCGGCCAGTGCCTCCTACATTGCCGCGCCTGCGGCCATGCGCGCGGCCATACCGGAAGCCAACATCGGCCTAGCGATGCTGGCATCCCTGGGGGTGACGTTCCCGCTGAACGTCATGATCGGCATCCCACTGTACCACCAGCTGATCGACTGGCTGCTGGTGTAAGCCAGCGCATGCTAAGTGTTCGTCGTCACTTGACGATGAGCCACAAAAAAAGCACCCGAAGGTGCTTTTTTTGTGGGGTGTCTGGTGGAGGCGGCGGGAATTGAACCCGCGTCCGCCAGCACGCGCCCATTGGCTCTACATGCTTAGATTCCGTCATTTGCTTTAGCGCGACTGACTCCGACGGTCAGGATTCAGCCACGCGAGCCTTCTAAAGTTTAACGGTTGACGAGAAGACACCGCCAACCGCGGTCCTATCAGCTTTAGCTCATATCCCCGCAGTGATGAATAGGCACATCACCTTGGGGCCAGACAAGAAGCTAGCAGGGTTTAAGCTGCCAGCGCGCCTTGAGCGTAGTTTTCGTCGTTTGCGACTATTTTTCGTGATGTGGTATTTACGAGATACATCACGCTCTCGGCATGCACCGCAGGGTTTGTCACCGGCGTCGAAACCATGTCGCCCCCTAAGTCAGAGCCGTAGTCTAACGTGCTCACAACGAATTGACCAGTTATGCCTTGTTATGTTCCCGCATAATCCGACCTTTTTGGCGGTTCCAGTCACGGTCTTTCTCGGTAGCTCGCTTGTCGTGGATTTTCTTACCGGTCACCAGCGCTAGCTCGCACTTCACCTTGTTACGCTTCCAGTAGAGCTTGAGCGGCACGCAGGTGTGGCCTTTGTCCTGTGTGACCGAGAAAATCTTGGCAATCTCTTTACGGTGCAGCAGTAGTTTGCGCGTGCGAGTGGGGTCGGCGATTTCATGAGTGCTGGCCGTGTTCAGCGGCATGATATGACTTCCCAGCAGGAAGGCTTCGCCGTTGCGAATCAAAATGTAAGTGTCGGTGAGCTGCGCTTTACCCGCGCGCAGGCTTTTGACTTCCCAGCCTGCCAGCGCCAAGCCCGCTTCGAAGGTTTCGTCGATATGGTACTCAAACCGTGCCTTCTTGTTCTGGGCGATGACACTGCTGCCGGGGCCCTTGCTGTTACCTTTTTTCGTGGCCATGGAACCTCATCGTTGATCTGTCAGTAGCACCCCTTCGTTATGTGGGGAGGCGTGATACCATTCAAGGTCTGAAAAAATGTTTCCCATGATACGCTCTGGGCACTGTGAAGTCAGCGGAGAGGTCAATGCCAACCGTCAATCGTACCGCCTTGGTGCGGCACACCCCCCAGCAAATGTTCGATTTGGTCAATGACTTCGAACGCTACCCCGAGTTCCTGCCGGGGTGCCGTCGAGCGCGTTTGCTCGAGCACGACGCCGATCACCTGATTGGCGAAATGACGCTAGGACGCGCAGGCGTGGAACAAACCATTACCACGCGTAATGACTTGTATGCGCCCGAGCGGATCGAGCTGTCGCTTGTGAAAGGGCCGTTCAAGCAGCTAAAAGGGCGCTGGTTATTCACGCCCATGGGTGCGGACGCCTGCAAGGTGAGTCTGGAGATGGAGTTCGTATTTGCCAACAAGCTACTCAGTATGGCGTTTGGCAAGCTATTCCAACAAATTGCCGGGCAGTTGGTCGACGCGTTCACCAAGCGTGCTGACGAGATGTATGGCCGTTAAACAGCTAAACGTTGAAGTTGCCTTCGCGTTGCCGCACAAGCAGCGTATCGTCGCGCTGACGGTGCCGGAAGGGACCACCGCACGGCAAGCAGTGTCATTGGCCGATTTGCCTAGCCTGTTCCAAGAAGTGCCCAGCGATACCTTTACACAGGCGCCGCTGGGTATTTTTGGTAAGGCGATTCGCCACCCAGAGAAAGAGGCGTTACGCGAGGGCGATCGTGTCGAGGTCTACCGCCCACTGCAGATCGATCCAAAAGCGGCCCGATTAGAGCGGGCCAAACGTCAGGCCAAAGGACAGTAGTCCTGCCTCACTCGCCGGTAATGATCGGCTGCGGTTCGGGGGCCGTCTCCGGTGTGGGCGTGCGTTGGATGGGCAGCGCATCCAACGGGTCAGCGCCTTCAACGGCGGGGCCCATACCCCGGTCGGTGCTGATCGGCAGGTCGCGCGAAAAATCACCGTCTCGTTCGATGTTCATCAAGCGGCCTGCATTATCGAACGTCAGCGTCACGCGGCGCTGTTCCACGCCTTCGTACGCTTTATCGATGCGATACACGTAGTCCCACTCGCGAGAATTGAAGGGCGCTTCCAGCAGCGGACGTCCCATGACATAGGTCACCTGCTCTTGGGTCATGCCTGGTTGAAGCTGGCTGACCATCTCTTGAGTAACCAGGTTGCCCTGAGGAATGTCGCGCTTGTAAACGCCAACGTAGCTGCAGCCACTAACGACGGTCAGGGCAACGGAAAGGGTAATGATACGAGTCAATTTTTGCATTTGAGCCTGTTCTTCACTATCGTGGTTTCGGTCGATGATACCCGACCTAACCTGTTACTGCGAAGAGCAACCATGGCCGATCAGAACCATGAACTACGCAAAGCCGGGCTAAAAGTGACCCTGCCGCGCGTCAAGATCCTGCAGATTCTCGAAAATGCTTCGGGCCAACACCACCTTAGCGCAGAAGAAGTGTATAAAACACTGATCGATGCGGGCGAGGATGTTGGCTTGGCGACCGTCTACCGCGTATTGACTCAATTCGAGTCGGCGGGCCTTGTGATTCGTCACAATTTCGACGGTGGTCACGCGGTTTTCGAGATGACCCAAGAGGACCACCATGACCATATGGTGTGCCTGGAAAGCGGTGAGATCATCGAATTCGTCGATGACATCATCGAGCGTCGCCAGCAAGAGATCGCCGAAGAGCACGGCTACGAACTCGTGGACCATGCGTTGGTGCTGTACGTTCGCCCTCGTGGGTCTGACGTAACACGCCAAGATAGCGGCCCGACGAATCGCAAATAGTGGCTCATCAGGCGCGGGTTTGCTAAGCCTCGCGCCGTGAAATAAATGCCCCCAGAGTGCACGTGATGTTTCACTGGCGCTCTGTGGGCGTTTTGTATTCGGTGAGTCGTTGAAGAGAAAACCGTCAGGTTCAGTGCGGCGGGCGCTGGCTGGCGTGGAGCATTTCCCGCGCATGGGCCAGGGTTTGGTCGGACAGCGTCACGCCGCCCAGCATACGCGCCAGCTCGCTGATGCGGCCGCGTTCGTCCAGCAGCGCCATGTGGGTGAGTGTGGTGTCTCGCTTGGCGCGCTTTTCGATGTGCAAGTGCTGATGCGCCTGGGCGGCCACTTGAGGCAAGTGGGTCACGGTCATCACCTGGCCGTTTTCGCCTAGTTTACGTAGCAGTTGGCCGACGATTTCCGCCGTTGCCCCAGAAATACCTACGTCCACTTCATCGAAGACCAAGCTCGGAATCGTCGAATGCGCCGCCGCCACCACCTGAATGGCCAGGCTGATGCGCGACAGCTCGCCGCCGGAAGCGACTTTGGTGAGCGGCCGGGCGGGTTGGCCCGGGTTGGCGCTGATCAGGAATTGCACATGGTCCAAGCCCTCGGGGGAAGGCGTTTCGCGCGGGGTTACGTCCACGTCGAAACGTGCTTTGCCCATGGCCAAGAAGGCCAACTGCTGCTGCACCTCTTTGCCCAGACGCACGGCGGCCTTCTGACGTGCTTCGGTGAGCTGCTTGGCCTCGCTGCGGTAACGCTCGCGGTACTCGGCCACTTGACTGCTGAGGGCTTCTAGATCGTCGTCGCTGGCTTCGAGCTGCGCCACCTCTTGTTTGAGTTGGGCATGCAGCGCGCAAATCTCTTCGGGAGCGACGTGGTGCTTACGGGCAATGCGGTGTACGTCGCCCATGCGCTCCTCGACCCACGCCAGTCGCTCTGGGTCCAGTTCGGTGGTGCTGGCCAATCGGTGCAGCTCGCTAGCGGCTTCTTCGACTTGAATTCGGGCATCGCTCAACATGGTGAGCGTATTGGCCAGCGTGCCTTTGTCGCTGCCGGGCAGCGCGCTCAAGTGGGCGTAGGCTTGGTTGAGAAGCGACAGCGCGCCCCCTTCATCGCTTTCGCAGCAGTCGGCGGCAAACTGGGTTTCACGTAGGGTCTCTTCGGCGTGGGCCAGGGTGTGCTGCTCCTCTTCCAAGGTTTGCAGCTCGCCTTCGGCAAGGCCTAGCTGGTCCAGCTCCTCGACTTGATAGCGCAGCAGTTGGCGTTTGGCCTCGACTTCGCTGCCCTCTTCACTGAGTTTTTTCAGCCGACGGCGGGCACTGCGCCACTCGCGGAACGTCTCGGCGAGCTGCTGGCTGCGTTCGCGAAGCCCGGCGTAGTCATCCAGTAGCGCCAAGTGCGTCTCTTCCCGCATCAAGGCTTGGTGGGCATGCTGGCCATGAATCTGAATCAGCTGTTCACCCAGAGATTTCAAATCGGCAATGGTCGCTGGGTGGCCATTGATCCACGCCTTGGAGCGGCCGTTGGCAGTAACCACGCGACGCAAGAGACACTCATCGGCAGGCAGCTCGCGGGCGTCGAGCCACTCGGCTGCTGCGGGCAGGTGCTGGATGTCGAAACGGGCGGAGAGGTCGGTTCGCTCGCAGCCGTGGCGCACGCTACCCGCATCGGCGCGCTCGCCCAGGCAGAGCCCCAGGGCACCCAGCAGAATGGATTTACCCGCCCCGGTTTCCCCCGTAATGGCGGTCATGCCACGGGTGAGGTCGAGTTCGAGACGATCAACGATCGCATAGTCTTGGATCGCTAGCTGCGTAAGCATAAGGCCTCCTGAGGCGGTGCGGCACAGAAGCTGGATACTTATCCAATAATTGTTGTTTTATACAGTAGTCGATAACTCACTTCAATGCCCCTCTTGAGATGGCTTTGATGGCCCCCATATAGGCTGCATACGTGGTCAACACCCGCTACTTACCTCAGGTGGCCGCCACCGGCACCGTTACTTATTTCAGGAGCAAGGCATGGCAAAAGAACCGCAAACCCCGTTGGAAGATGAGCTGGCACGCCAAGAGCAGGAAGCAGAGGTCACCGACCAATCTGCCGAAGAGCGGTTGGTGGAAGGCGAACTGGAAGGGCTGATCGATGACGATGCACCGCTGGAAGATACCGCTGGCAGCCCCGAAGCAGACGTGCTGGCCGCTCAGGTAGAAGAGCTCGAGCAGAGCCTGGCGGAAGCCAAAGACCAAGCGCTGCGGGCTGCTGCCGAAGCTCAGAACGTTCGCCGCCGGGCGGAGCAAGAAGCCGAAAAGGCGCGCAAGTTTGCCCTGGAGAAGTTCGTCAAAGAGCTGCTGCCCGTGGTGGATAGCTTGGAGAAAGCGCTGGAAAGCATGCAGGACGATGCGTCCGAGGCGCATCGCGAAGGTGTCTCCATGACCCTCAAGATGCAGCTCGACGTGCTGAGCAAGTTTGGCGTCGAAAGCATCGAGCCTCAGGGCGAGCCCTTCGATCCACAGGTGCATGAAGCCATGGCGATGGTGCCGAACCCAGAGCTCGACCCCAACACCGTGATGGATGTGATGCAGAAAGGCTATCTGTTGAACGGCCGCCTTGTGCGTCCTGCCATGGTCGTGGTCAGCCAAAAAGCGAATTAAGCCGCGTTGACGCATTGCCGCAAAAAAAGCCCTTGAAATGCGGCAAGCGGCCCCCAAATAAAGGGCAACCCGCGGGAAAACCCGCAGACGCCAAGTAAGTAACAGCGGCGTAAAACATCAGTTTTGTTTCAACCGAATTCGAGGTTTTTGCTATGGGACGCATTATTGGTATCGACCTGGGCACCACTAACTCTTGTGTGGCCGTGCTCGATGGTGACAGCGCTAAAGTCATTGAAAACGCCGAAGGCGGTCGTACCACGCCTTCCATCATTGCCTACACCGACGACGGCGAAACCCTGGTAGGCCAAGCCGCCAAGCGCCAGGCCGTGACCAACCCGGAAAACACTCTTTACGCCATCAAGCGTCTGATCGGCCGTCGCTTCAAAGACGATGTCGTTCAAAAAGACATCAAGATGGTGCCCTACAAAATCGCCGAAGCCGACAACGGTGACGCGTGGGTAGAAGTAAAAGGCAAAAAAATGGCACCGCCGCAGGTAAGCGCGGAAGTGCTGAAGAAAATGAAGAAGACCGCCGAAGACTATCTCGGCGAAGCGGTCACCGAAGCGGTCATCACCGTACCGGCCTACTTCAACGACAGCCAGCGTCAGGCTACTAAAGATGCGGGCCGCATTGCCGGTCTGGACGTCAAGCGCATCATCAACGAGCCGACCGCCGCAGCGCTTGCCTACGGCATGGACAAAGCCCGTGGTGATAAAACCATCGCGGTATACGACCTGGGTGGCGGTACCTTCGATATTTCCATCATCGAAGTCGCCGACGTGGATGGCGAAACGCAGTTCGAAGTGTTGGCGACCAACGGCGACACCTTCCTGGGTGGTGAAGATTTTGACCTGGCATTGATCAACTATCTGGTCGACCAGTTCAAGTCGGACAGCGGTATCGATCTGTCTGGCGACAATCTGGCCATGCAGCGTCTGAAAGAAGCCGCCGAGAAAGCTAAGATCGAGCTTTCCAGCGCGCAGCAGACCGACGTGAACCTGCCGTACATCACCGCCGACAACACTGGCCCGAAACACCTCAACGTGAAGGTGACCCGTGCCAAGCTGGAGTCGCTGGTCGAAGACCTGGTTCAGCGTTCGCTCGAGCCGTGCAAAATGGCGCTGAAAGATGCAGGCCTGTCCGCGTCTGAAATCGACGAAGTGATTCTGGTCGGCGGTCAGACCCGTATGCCGATGGTTCAGAAGAAAGCGGCAGACTTCTTCGGTAAAGAAGCGCGTAAAGACGTGAACCCGGACGAAGCAGTGGCCGTGGGTGCTGCGATTCAGGGCGGTGTTCTGGGTGGCGACGTTAAAGACGTACTGCTGCTCGACGTGACCCCGCTGACCCTGGGTATCGAAACCCTGGGTGGCGTGATGACGCCGCTGATCGACAAGAACACCACCATCCCGACCAAGAAGACTCAAACCTTCTCGACCGCGGATGACAACCAGACCGCCGTGACCATTCACGTCGTCCAGGGTGAGCGTAAGCAAGTGTCGCAGAACAAGTCGTTGGGTCGCTTCGACCTCGCCGACATTCCGCCGGCACCGCGCGGTGTGCCGCAGATCGAAGTGGCGTTCGATCTCGATGCCAACGGTATTCTGAACGTGTCTGCCAAAGACAAGGCGACCGGCAAAGAGCAGTCCATCGTCATCAAGGCGTCTAGCGGTCTCTCCGATGATGAGATCGAGCAAATGGTACGCGACGCTGAAGCTCACGCGGACGAAGACAAGAAGTTCGAAGCGCTGGTACAGCTGCGTAACCAAGCGGACGGCATGATTCACGCCACCCGTAAGACCGTTCAAGAAGCGGGCGATAAGGCCACCGATGACGAGAAACAGGCCATCGAAAACGCTATCGCCGAACTGGAAGAAGCGGTGAAAACCGATGACCAGGACGACATCCAGAAGAAACTGGATGCGCTGACCGAAGTCTCCGGCCAGCTGGCGCAAAAGATGTACGCCGAACAGGCAGAAGCGGCCCAGGCGGGTGGTGAAGGTGCTGAAGAAGCCAACACCAAGCAGGACGATGACGTGGTTGACGCCGAGTACGAAGAAGTCAACGACGACAAGAAGAAGCAGTAACCCACCTCTTTCTGCCAAGGAAAGCGGTGACGCGGGAGGCAACTCCCGCGTTGCTGTTTCCGCGGCCGAGACGCCTATAGTGCGTAGCTAACCAGGAGGCGTAGGACCCATGTCCAAACGCGATTATTACGAAGTCCTGGGTGTCGAAAAAGGGGCCGATCAGAAAGAGATCAAAAAGGCCTATCGCCGTCTGGCGCAAAAATTCCACCCTGATCGAAACCCGGACGATACCTCCGCAGCGGAAAAATTCCGCGAAGTGTCGGAAGCTTACGAAGTTCTGAGCGATGGCGAGAAGCGCGCGGCCTACGACCAGTTCGGCCATGCCGGTGTGGATGGCCAGGGCGGCGGCTTTGGTGGCGGTGGCTTCGGTGGCGGCGGCGCTGGCGATTTCAGCGATATCTTCGGCGATGTGTTTGGCGATATCTTCGGAGGCGGTGGTGGCCGTCGTCGTGGGCCCAACGCGCCTGCACGGGGTTCCGACCTGCGCTACAACCTAGAGCTGGATCTAGAGAGCGCAGTGGCGGGCACCACGGTGGATATTCGCGTCCCGCGTCATATTGAGTGTGACCGCTGCGACGGTGGCGGCGCCGAGCCGGGCTCCACCAAAGAGACCTGCCCGACCTGCCATGGTCACGGCCAAGTACGCATGCAGCAGGGCTTCTTTGCGGTTCAGCAAACCTGCCCGACCTGTCACGGCAGTGGTCAGCACATCAAAGTGCCGTGCCACAAATGTAACGGCGAAGGCCGCGTGCGCGAAACCCGCACCCTCTCGGTGAAGATTCCGCCGGGTGTGGATACGGGAGACCGTATTCGTCTCAACGGCGAAGGCGAGAGCGGCGTGAACGGTGGCCCGGCGGGCGATCTGTACGTTCAGGTGTCCATCAAGCCGCACCACATCTTCAAGCGTGACGGTAAGCACCTGCAGTGCGACGTGCCGATCAATTTCGTCGATGCAGCCCTCGGTGGCGAGTTGGAAGTGCCCACGCTAGATGGTCGCGTGAAGCTGAAGATTCCGCCGGAAACCCAAACCGGCAAACTCTTCCGCCTGCGCGGCAAAGGCGTGAAGCCCGTTCGCGGCGGCGCCCCCGGCGACCTGCTGTGCAAAGTGGTGCTGGAAACGCCCGTCAACCTCAACGACGAGCAGAAAGACCTGCTTCGCCAGCTGCAAGAGAGCTTCGATGGCAGCAACAGCCACAGCCACTCACCGAAGAAGACCGGTTTCTTCGACAGCGTGAAGAAGTTCTTTGAAGAGATGAAGCCGTAAGAGCCCAGAGCGCTCTGAAGTAACAGCCCCAGCACCCCGGTGCTGGGGCTTTTTTATATGTATATGCCATTGAAGACCCATCCGCCGCGCCAAGGTCTGTGGGTCTGGCAGACGATGCTACGTGGGGCTTGAGTGAGACAAGCCAAGGCGACTTACGTCACAATAACAGCATCCGCTTATTAACCTCTGGACGCTAACGAATGAAGGAAGTCACCTAATGCCTTTGGATGCTGTTGATCGCCCCTACGTAGGGATTTGGCTGCGCGTGCTGTCGGGTATGCTGTTTACGGGCATGCTGGTGTGTATCAAAGCCGTGAGCGATGAAGTGCCGGTGGGGCAGTTGGTGTTTTTCCGTTCGCTGTTTGCACTGCTGCCGATCGTGGTGTTTCTGGCCCTACGCCGGGAGTTCCCTCAGGGATTGGCGACCCGGCGACCGTTGGGGCATGCCTTGCGTTCAGGATTGGGCGCGGCGGCGATGTTTGCCTCGTTTGCCGCCGTGGCGGTGCTGCCGGTGGCCGAGACCACGCTGCTGGCGCAGTTGACGCCTATTTTTATGGCACTAGGCGGTGTCCTGCTGTTGGGCGAGCGCTTTACGTGGGTGCGTGCGCTCGCGATGGGGCTGGCGATGGGGGGGATGGCCGTGCTGGTGTTGCCGAACGTGGGCGGTGCTTCCCAATCGGGCCAGCTGGTGGGCTATCTATTGGCGGTGCTGAGCGCGGTGCTGACGGCGGGGGCGTTACTCACCGTGCGGCGCATTTCGCGCACGGAAACGCCGGGCGCCATCGCGTTTTACTTCATTTTGGTGTCGGCCCTGGCGGGGCTGGCGACGCTGCCGCTAGGCTGGTCAGCGTTACGCCCAGAGGTGTTGAGCCTGCTCGTGCTGGCGGGGCTGTTGGGCGGGGCGGCGCATATCGCGATGACGCTGGCATTTCGCTATGCCGAGGCGTCGCGGTTAGCGCCGTTCGAATACCTCGCCTTGCTCTGGCCGGTGTTGGCAGATTGGTGGTTATTCGATATTCCGGCCTCGCACCACTTCTTCTTGGCGCTGCCTTTGATGCTGGCCGGTGTCGTATTGGCGGCGCTGGAGGGTAAGCGCCTTAAATGGCCTCTTCGACGATAAGCTGAGGCCGCCCCTTCGAGCAGGCCTCGATGCGAGCGTTCACGCGGTAAACGCCGCGCAGTAGCTCCGGGGTGATGACGTCCTCCGTGGCGCCGCAGGCGATCAGTCGACCCTGTTCCAGCACCATGGCGTGATCGGTAAAGCGCAGGGCGTGGCCAATGTCGTGTAGAGCGACCAGAATCAGCATTTGCCGCTCGTCGGCTAGGCGTCTCAGTACGCTCAACAGGCTAATTTGTCGGTTGAGATCGAGCGCGGACGTGGGCTCGTCCAGCATGAGGATGTCAGGCTCCTGCACCAGCGCCTGGGCAGCGCTCACTAGCTGGCGCTGGCCGCCGCTCAAATCGCCGATGTCACGCTCGGCCAGCGCGCTAATGTTCAGCTCGGCAAGCGCTTTGTCCACTTGGGCAAGGTCGTCGGCTTGTACCGTCAGGCTGCGCCCTTGCATGCGGGCCAGCAGCACGGACTCATACACCGATAAGACGGCTTTGGCACCGGTGTCCTGGGGCATGTAGGCCACGGGACGCTCGGCGGTGGTATTCGAAATGAGCACGTCGCCCCCGCCTTTCAGCAATCCCAGAATACGACGGAACAGCGTCGATTTGCCTGCCGCGTTGGGGCCAAGCAGCGCCACGACTTGCCCGCCTTGAAAGCAGGGCGTGGTGATGTCGTGAACGATGGTTTTGCGCCCATAGCGGGCGCACACGTTCTTGAGCTGTAGCGTTACCATGCGGCCTTCTTGTGATTGAGCACGAGGAAAAGGAAGAAGGGAATGCCCACGAGCGACGTGATGATGCCGATGGGAATGATGGTGCCGGGAATGATGATCTTGGACAGCACCGACCCCACCGAGAGAATCAGTGCACCGCACAGCGCCGAGCCGGGCAGGAAGAAGCGCTGATCTTCGCCTAGCAGCATACGAGCAATGTGCGGACCCACCAGGCCAATGAAGCCAATCGTACCGACGAAGGCAACGGCGATGGCGGCCAGCAGCGACACGAGCACCAATACCTCTAGGCGCAGCGCGCGAGGGTTGACGCCCATGCTCTCCGCTTTGGCATCCCCCAGGCGCATGGCGGTGAGCGCCCAACCGTGGCGTGCCAAAAGCGGCATTACCAGGGCGAGCACGCCGAGTGCGATCCAAAACTTTGGCCAAGTGGCTTTGGTAAGGCTGCCCATCGTCCAGAACACGACGGCCGCCACGGCCTCTTGGCTGGCAAAGAACTGAATCAGCGCCATCAGCGAGTTGAAGATGAACACCATCGCGATGCCGAGTAGCACGATGGTTTCCACGGTGACGCCGCGCTTGAGGCTCAGCGCGTGAATCAAAAACGCGGTGAACATGGCCATCAGAAACGCGTTGATGGGCACTACATATTCGATGGCGGTGGGGATGATGGCCACACCAAAGGCCAAGCCAAGGGCAGCACCGAAGCTGGCGCCCGCGGATATCCCCAGCGTGAACGGGCTGGCGAGCGGGTTGCTGAGGATGGTCTGCATCTGCGCGCCCGCCACCGAGAGGCTAGCCCCCACGACGATGGCCATGAGCGCGACCGGCATACGAATGTCCCACAAAATGACCCGCGCCTGCTGGCTGACGGCATTGGGAGTCACCAGCGCAGCCACCACCTCTGCCAAGCTGAAGCGGGCGGGGCCGAGCGCCAAGTCCACACAGAGACTGAGCAGTAGCGCGAGGGTCAGGCCCACCAGAATTAGCTGCCGACGCCACACTTGTGCGCGATAAAACGTACGTCCGTCGTTTGGGGTGGCGACGTTGGCGTTACTCATCATGAAGCGTTATCCAGTAGCCGGGCTGATAATCGATCGGCAGAAACCGGTCGTGAAGCTCGTCGAGGGTGGCTTCGGGGTCTAAGTCTTCAAACAGCTCAGGGTGGAACCACTTGGCCAACTGCTGCACGGCAACGAAGTAGTAGGGGCTGTTATAGAACTGGTGCCAAATCGCGTGCACATTCCCCGTCTCGACGGCCTCGATGCCGGTCATGGCGGTGCGGGTCGTTAGCGCTTGCAGTTTTTCCCGGGCCTGCGCCTGGTCGGCTCCGGGACCGACACCGACCCAGTCTCCGCCAGGCACGTAGGCATCCCAACTGCCGCCCGTGACCACCACGTGCTGCGGGTTGGCGGCGATGATTTGCTCGGGGTTGAGGTTGCCAAAGCTGGCGGGGATGATGCCATCGGCAATATTGATGCCGCCTGCCAACGTCACGTATTCGCCAAAGTTGGCAGGGCCGAAGCTCATGCAGCACTCATCCGAATAGCCGCCTGCACGGTCGACGAAGACGCGTGGCCGTTCGGGGTCGGCTTGCTCGATGACATCCGTTACCCGGGCGAGCTGCGCTTCAGCAAAGGTGATGAACTCCTCGGCAGCGGCCTCGTCGTTCATCAGCTGGCCGATCAGGCGCATCGATGGAATGGTGTTCTCGATGGGGTCTTCGCGGAAGTCCACGTACACGATAGGAATATCCAGTTCCGCGAGCTTGTCATCGTAGGCGGCATCCTCGGTGGCTGCTTTTGCCTCGATGTTCATCAGGATCAGGTCGGGATTCAGTGATGCTGCTTGTTCGACATCGAAGGTACCATCTTTGAAGCCCCCAAAGGTGGGAATCGACGCCATTTCGGGGAAGCGCTCTAAGTAGCGTTGGTAGTTGTCAGGGTCTGCTTGTGAAAAGTCTTCTCGCCAGCCCACCACGTGGGCCAGTGGTGCATCGGGTTCGAGCATGCCGAGCAGGTAGATTTGTCTGCCTTCACCTAGGATGACGCGTTCGGCAGGGGCGTCTAGAGTGATCTGTCGGCCAGCAATATCGGTAACCGTAATGGGGGCCGCGATGGCCGACGCGCAAACGAAAGACGTCAGCGCACCTACAAAAGGAAGAGATAGGCGTAACAGCATAGTGGTATTGAGTACCTGAGTTCTTTAGCGTCTACGCTAACGATGAGTGTTTAATCAAACATAGATGTTGATGTTAATTGCTATTCTCATATCCGGCATTATCCCTTAAAGCAGAAAAGGTGTCGAGGTAAGTGCCAAGCATTAGCATGATGGCAACAGGCCGTTGCAAGGAATTCTCATTCGTTGCTTGGCTCTTTTCACAGCGAGGATTACGCTAGTGGGTACTTACTACTATGAAGATGGAGTGAACCCATGCCGTTATCCCGAGCTGAGATTGCCACCCCCTCTGGTGCGCGCTTGATCAACCGCTTATGCAAACACTGGGCGCATAAGTTGGAGGTCGAGCATACCGAGCAGGACGCCAAAATCGTGTTCGCCAGCGGTACCTGTCTGATGCACGCGGAGCCAGAGCGACTACTGGTCTCTATCGAAACCCTCGAAGAGGAGCACTTAGACCAGCTCGAAGGCGTGGTCGAAAGCCATTTGGTACGAATGGCGAAAGACGAACCGCTAGAGATCGTCTGGGAAAATTGAAGTGATCGCTGGGTGTCGGCGTTAGCGCCGCATCGGCCGGGGTGGTCTGCTATAATCGCGGCCACCTTTTTCGTTTCTAGTCCGCTGCAACAGCGTATCCGTAGGAGTTTCCATGACCCGAATTGCCATTGTAGGCGTCGCTGGCCGCATGGGCCGCACGTTAGTCAACGCCGTCGAGCAAGAAGCCGATGCCTCCCTGGCGGGCGGTATCGTGGAGCCGGGCAGCTCCCTGGCCGGTGCCGATATCGGCGAGCTGGCGGGCGTAGGCAAGCGGGGCGTGGTGGCGGTCGATTCGCTCAGCGCCATCGTCGATGACTTCGACGTGCTGATCGACTTCACCGCACCGAAAGTGACGTTGGCGAATCTGGCGTTCTGCGCCAAGCACGGTAAGCGCATCGTGATCGGCACCACCGGCATGAACGACGACGAACTGGCCGAGCTGGATAGCTACCGCGATAAAGTCGCCATGGTGTTCGCCCCCAATATGAGCGTGGGCGTGAACCTGACGCTAAAGTTGCTGGAAACGGCGGCGAAAGCCCTGGGCGATGAAGGGTACGATATCGAAGTGATCGAGTCTCACCACCGCCACAAGGTCGATGCGCCGTCCGGAACGGCCATCAAAATGGGGGAAGTGGTTGCCGACAGTCTCGGCCGCACCTTAAAAGAGCACGGCGTGTTCGAGCGGGTAGGGCAGTGCGGCCCGCGTACCGATAAAGAGATCGGCTTTGCGACCGTGCGTGCAGGCGATATCGTCGGAGAGCATACCGTGATGTTCGCCACCGAAGGCGAGCGGATCGAAATCACCCACAAGGCCTCAAGCCGGATGACCTTTGCCAAAGGCGCCGTGCGCGCCGCACGCTGGGTCGCCAGCCAGCCTCACGGCCGCTACGACATGCAGGATGTCTTGGCGCTTCACTGATCGGCAAAACGAACGTAACGCCACGCTGAAAATAAAGGGCTAGCCTGCGGTCGGTAAATCCTGTAACATTCCAAAAATTTTGGCCGAGTGGCTGTCGAGGCGCTGAAAAAACGCCTGCAGCGAATGCCTGTGTCAGTCAGTGTTAGTGGAAAGAATGTCAGTGGAAAGTGCACCACGCTTGTTGCACTGGCCGTTAGGTGTGAGAAAAAAGTCAGCGAACTGCTGCGCCATGGCACGACCGTTACGGTGGCATGGATGAGAACAACAAGCGGGATGAAACCGATGTTTTTATTGTCGGCTTCGTCCCGCTTTTTTACGACCCGACGTTTGCACGCAAACGCCGACAACCGGATCGCCGAGCCTGCGCCCACAGGCTCCCACCAGCATGGGAGAACGTGTTTTGAATAACCCCGCATTGAGCAAACCCGCGATATTGGCCCTGGAAGATGGCAGTGTGTTTCATGGCACGGCCATTGGCGCGGAGGGAATCACAAGCGGTGAGGTGGTGTTCAATACAGCCATGACCGGCTACCAGGAAATCCTCACCGACCCCTCTTATACCCGCCAAATCGTTACCCTGACCTATCCCCACATCGGCAATACCGGCATCAACAGCGAAGATGTGGAATCCGCTTCCATTGCGGCAGCAGGCCTGGTGATTCGCGATCTTCCCCTGTTGGCCAGCAGCTTTCGTTCCGAACAAACCCTCTCTGATTACCTGAAAAGCCAAAACGTACTGGGCATTGCCGATATCGACACCCGCCGCCTGACGCGTATTTTGCGTGACAAAGGGGCTCAAAACGGCGCGATTCTGGCAGGTGCCGAGGCAGAGGGTGACGATGCCGTCGAGCGGGCGCTGGCCGCGGCGAAGGCATTTCCGGGCTTGAAGGGCATGGATTTGGCCAAGGAAGTCTCCTGCAAAGAGGCTTACGAGTGGTCGGAAGGCGAGTGGGCCTTGGGCGAAGGCTACGCGGATGCGAGCCAGGGCGAGCGCCCCTACCACGTGGTGGCGTTCGATTACGGCGTGAAGTTCAACATCCTGCGCATGCTGGCGGCGCGGGGCTGCCGCTTGACCGTGGTGCCGGCGCAAACGCCGGCGGCAGAGGTGCTGGCGATGAACCCGGACGGCGTGTTCCTGGCCAACGGCCCCGGCGACCCCGAGCCCTGTGATTACGCCATCAAAGCGATCCAGGAAGTGCTGGAAACCGACACGCCGGTGTTCGGCATTTGCTTGGGCCACCAGCTGCTGGCGCTGGCCTCCGGTGCCAAAACCGTCAAGATGGGTCACGGTCACCACGGGGCCAACCATCCGGTACAAGACCTGGATACCGGCACGGTGATGATCACCAGTCAGAACCACGGCTTCGCGGCCGATGAAGCAACGCTACCCAGCAACGTACGCGCCACGCACCGCTCGCTGTTCGACGGCACTCTGCAGGGCATCGAGCGTACCGATCGTCCGGCGTTTAGCTTCCAGGGCCACCCGGAAGCGAGCCCAGGTCCGCGCGACGTAGCGCCGCTGTTCGATCGTTTCATCGCCATGATGCAGGCGCGCCGCTAGGTTCGCCGCGCTGCCTCTCAGTGCCTAGTTACGCCGTTTTGATGCTCATCGTCACCACTTTTTGCGGGAACCGTTATGCCTAAGCGTACCGATATCAATAGCATTCTCATCATTGGCGCTGGTCCGATCGTCATCGGTCAGGCCTGCGAATTCGACTACTCCGGCGCCCAGGCCTGTAAAGCGCTGCGCGAGGAGGGCTACCGGGTCATTCTGGTCAACTCCAACCCGGCCACAATCATGACCGATCCCGCCATGGCCGATGCCACCTACATCGAGCCGATCACTTGGCAAGCCGTCGAGAAAATCATCGAAGCCGAGCGCCCGGATGTGATTCTGCCCACCATGGGCGGTCAGACGGCGCTGAACTGCGCGCTGGACCTGGACAAGCACGGCGTGCTGGCCAAATACGGTGTCGAGATGATCGGTGCCAATGCCGATGCCATCAACAAGGCCGAAGACCGCGATCTGTTCGACAAGGCGATGAAGAACATCGGCCTGGAGTGCCCCAAGGCCAAAGTGGCTCACACCATGGACGAGGCGTGGGAGATTCAGGCGGAGCTGGGCTTTCCGACGATCATTCGTCCTTCTTACACCATGGGCGGCTCCGGCGGCGGCGTGGCGTACAACAAGGAAGAGTTCGAAGAGATCTGTACCCGCGGTTTCGAGCTGTCCAACAACCACGAGCTGCTCATCGACGAGTCGCTGCTGGGTTGGAAAGAGTACGAAATGGAGGTGGTGCGCGATAAGAACGATAACTGCATCATCGTCTGCGCGATCGAAAACTTCGACCCCATGGGCGTGCACACCGGCGACTCCATCACCGTAGCCCCGGCCCAGACGCTGACCGATAAAGAGTACCAGATCATGCGCGACGCCAGCCTCGCGGTGCTGCGCGAGATTGGCGTAGAAACCGGCGGCTCGAACGTGCAGTTCGGTATGGACCCGAAGACCGGCCGCATGGTGGTGATCGAGATGAATCCCCGTGTCTCTCGCTCGTCGGCGCTGGCCTCCAAAGCCACTGGTTTCCCGATTGCCAAGATCGCCGCGAAGCTGGCGGTGGGTTACACCCTGGACGAGCTGCAAAACGACATTACCGGCGGCCAAACTCCGGCGTCCTTCGAGCCGTCCATCGACTATGTCGTGACCAAAATCCCGCGCTTCACCTTCGAGAAGTTCCCCCAGGCGAACGACCGCCTGACCACCCAGATGAAGTCGGTGGGCGAGGTGATGGCGATTGGCCGTACGTTCCAAGAGTCGCTGCAAAAAGCGCTGCGCGGCATGGAAACCGGTAACGACGGCCTCGACCCGATCATTACCGAGTTTACCGATGACGCGATGGCCCAAATCAAGGGCGAGCTACAGGCAGCGGGTGCCGAGCGCATCTTCTTCGTCGCCGACGCCATGCGCGCGGGCATGAGCGTGGACGACGTGTTCGCGCTGACCAACATCGACCGTTGGTTCCTGGTCCAGCTCGAAGACCTGATTCTGACCGAAGCGGCGGTTTCCAAGCGTGCGCTGGCGGATCTCTCCGCCCGCGAGTTGTTCCAGCTCAAGCGCAAGGGCTTCTCGGATGCTCGTTTAGCGAAGCTATTGGGCGTGTCCGAAAAAGAGTTCCGCAAGACGCGTCAAGCCGCCAACATCCGCCCGGTCTACAAGCGCGTGGATACCTGCGCGGCCGAATTTGCCTCGGACACGGCCTACATGTACTCCACCTACGAGGAGGAGTGCGAAGCAGACGTCTCGGATCGCCAGAAAATCATGGTGCTGGGCGGTGGCCCGAACCGTATCGGCCAGGGTATCGAGTTCGACTACTGCTGCGTTCACGCCGCCTTCGCCATGCGCGACGACGGCTACGAAACCATCATGGTCAACTGCAACCCGGAAACCGTCTCCACCGACTACGACACCTCGGATCGTCTCTACTTCGAGCCGGTCACGCTGGAAGACGTGCTGGAAATTGCCGATAAAGAGAAGCCGGTGGGCGTCATCGTCCAGTTCGGTGGACAAACGCCGCTGAAGCTTGCCCGCGAACTAGAAGCCGCTGGCGTGCCGATCATTGGCACCACGCCGGACGCCATCGACCGCGCGGAAGACCGCGAGCGCTTCCAGGTGATGATCGACAAGCTCGGCCTGAAACAGCCGCCCAACGCCACTGCCCGCAGCTTCGAAGATGCCTTCGCCAAAGCCGAAAAAATTGGCTACCCCTTAGTCGTGCGTCCGAGCTACGTCCTGGGCGGCCGGGCGATGGAGATCGTCTACGACGCCTCCGAGCTCGAAAACTACATGACCAACGCAGTGAAAGTCTCCAACGACTCGCCGGTACTGCTAGATCACTTCCTGAGTGCCGCGGTGGAAGTCGACATCGATGCGGTCTCCGACGGTCAGCAGGTCGTGATTGGCGGTATCATGCAGCACGTCGAGCAAGCGGGCGTTCACTCCGGCGACTCCGCCTGTGCGCTGCCGCCCTACTCGCTGCCAGCCGACGTGCAGGACGAGATGCGCGATCAGGTCAAGAAAATGGCCGTCGAGCTGGGCGTCAAAGGCCTGATGAACGTTCAGCTGGCGTGGCAGGATGGCGAGATCTACGTGATTGAGGTCAACCCACGCGCCTCACGTACCGTGCCGTTCGTGTCCAAGTGCATCGGTACCTCGCTGGCGCAGGTGGCAGCCCGCTGCATGGCCGGTAAGACTCTAGCCGAACAGGGCTTCGAGCGTGAGATCGTGCCGCACTTCTATAGCGTCAAAGAAGCGGTCTTCCCGTTCAACAAGTTCCAGGGCGTCGATCCGATTCTCTCGCCGGAAATGAAGTCCACCGGCGAAGTCATGGGCTCGGGCGATACCTTCGCAGAAGCGTTCTTCAAGGCGCAACTGGGCGCGGGTGAGGCAATCCCGGCGCTGGAGGGCGATCGTAAAGCCTTCCTGTCGGTTCGCGAACCCGACAAGCAGGGGATTATCGAAGTGGCTCGTTCTCTGCTAACATTAGGCTTCACGCTTTGTGCAACGCGTGGTACGGCAGTGGCTATCGAAGCCGCCGGTTTGCCCGTGGAGCACGTCAATAAAGTCTACGAAGGCCGTCCCCATATCGTCGATCTGCTGAAGAACGACGAAATCGCCTACATCGTGAACACTACCGAAGGTCGTCAGGCAATCAACGACTCTTCGATCATTCGCCGTACTGCTCTCGCGCGCAAGGTGCCCTATGCGACCACCTTGGCGGGCGCTAATGCCGTTTGCATGGCGCTAGAGTACGGTAGGGAGATTACGGTGCGGCGCCTTCAGGATCTGCATGCAGGAGCAAGTCAATGAACAAGGTCCCGATGACGGTAGCGGGAGAAAAAAGCCTTCGCGAGGAGCTCAATCACTTGAAGGGCGAAGAGCGCCCTCGGGTGATTGCCGCCATCGCCGAAGCGCGTGAACATGGCGACCTCAAGGAGAACGCCGAGTATCACGCGGCGCGCGAGCAGCAGGGATTCATCGAAGGCCGTATCCAGGAAATCGAAAGCAAACTTTCTGGTGCGCAGGTGATCGATGTCACCAAGCTGCCGAAGACCGGTAAGGTGATTTTCGGGGTAACCGTATCGCTGCTGAACCTGGATAGCGATGCCAGCGTGACCTATCGCATCGTGGGCGAAGACGAAGCCGACATCAAAGCGGGCAGAATCTCGGTCACTTCACCCATTGCGCGTGCGCTGATCGGTAAGGAAGAGGGCGATGTCGTGGTGGTGAAAACCCCAGGCGGCGACGTGGAGTACGAGATCGAGAGCGTCGAGCACCTCTAACCACGTACCGCTAGCGCAAAAAAAGGCCCGGTGCAGGAGACTGCATCGGGCCTTTTGGTGGTCAGGTGCGTGACATCGAGCCTGCACGCCCTGTACGCGTTAGTGTCGACCGTGGTGATTCTCGAAGCGAGTGACGTTCGACAGCTTGGGATTCGCCTTTGGATTGCGGCGATACAGCAGTGCCATCTTGCCGATGGTTTGCACCAGCTCGGCGTTGCTGTCAGCCAGCAGCTCGTTGATCATCGCGGCACGGTCGTCCCGCTCTGGCAGGGCGAGCTTGACTTTGATCAGCTCGTGATCGTTGAGCGCGCGGCTGAGTTCTGCGAGCAAATTGTCGGAGACGCCGTTCTCAGAAACGGTGACCACCGGGTTCAAATGGTGGCCAATGCTGCGAAATGCTTTCTTTTGTGCCTGTGACAAGCTCATGGTATCTTGCGGTATCCCGGTTAGCGCTTAACGTTCCATCTTACGGTGAAATGCCGCTGAGTGAAAGCAATCGCGTGAACGCGCCCATCCCTTATCCAAGCGTCAGATTCCCACATGCAGCAAAAGCCTCCAAGCCGAAAACATTCAGTGAGCAAAACCAGCAACAACTGGAAGAAAGAGCACTTCGACGACCAATATGTGAAGCAGAGCTGGCAGGATGGCTATCGCTCACGGGCGAGTTACAAGCTGCTAGAGCTGGACGAGAAGGATAAGCTGTTTCGCAATGGCATGACGGTCATCGACCTGGGGGCTGCCCCTGGCGGGTGGAGCCAGATCGCCGCCGAAAAAGTCGGGCCGGAAGGGGTGGTCATCGCTTCCGATATCCTGGAGATGGATGCGTTGGCAGGTGTCGATTTCATTCAGGGTGACTTTACCGAGGAGAGCGTGCTCGATGCGATTCTCGACCGGTTGGGAAATCGCCCGGTAGACCTTGTTATGTCCGACATGGCCCCCAATATGAGTGGTATGGCGGCCATCGATCAGCCGCAGGCCATGTATTTAGTCGAGCTGGCGTTGGAGCTGGCTCGAGAAACGCTCTCTCCAAAAGGCCGCTTTTTGGTGAAAGTCTTTCAAGGAGAGGGTTTTGATGCGTACCTTAAAGAACTGCGCGGCAGTTTTGACCGTGTGGTGACCCGCAAACCGGACGCCTCACGAGCGCGCTCGCGGGAAGTCTACTTTTTAGCGGAGGGCTTTCGCGGTTGACCGGCGCGGACATGCCGCTGGCGCAATAGCCAAGATTTATCATCGCGATTGCCAGACAGGCAGGCGCAAGATGTGTCACATTATGCACACTGGACGAGCGTGACACAGATGGCCCAACGCCCAATGGGCTTTGGCAATGGTTGAACGTTAAGCTCTGGTGTAAGGTCAGAGTATTAGCGGTTAACTGACGGATTCTTGTAATGAGGGTAGCCCCTTGAACGATATGGCGAAGAACCTGATTCTGTGGTTGGTCATCGCGGCCGTTCTACTGACAGTGTTCAATAATTTCAGTACGGAAAGCGCACCTCAGACCACGAACTACTCTCAGTTCGTGCAGCAGGTGCAAAATCAACAGGTACGTAGCGTCACCATCGATGGCTACACCATCACCGGTGAGCGCACGGATGGTTCGCAGTTCCAGACCATTCGTCCAGCAGCGGAAGATCCCAAGCTGATGGACGATCTGCTCAGCAATAACGTCACCGTGGTCGGTAAGGAGCCAGAGCAGCAGAGCATCTGGACGCGTCTACTGATCGCCAGCTTTCCGATCCTGCTGATTCTGGCTATCTTCATGTTCTTCATGCGCCAAATGCAGGGCGGCGCTGGGGGCGGTAAAGGCGGCCCAATGAGTTTTGGCAAGTCCAAAGCGAAGCTGCTCTCTCAGGACCAGATCAAAACCACCTTTGCCGACGTGGCAGGCTGTGACGAAGCGAAGGAAGAGGTCGAAGAGCTGGTCGACTTCCTGCGCGACCCGACCAAGTTTCAGCGCCTGGGCGGCACCATTCCCCGCGGCGTGCTGATGGTGGGCCCGCCCGGTACCGGTAAAACGCTACTGGCCAAGTCCATCGCGGGCGAAGCCAAGGTGCCGTTCTTCTCCATCTCGGGTTCCGACTTCGTCGAGATGTTCGTGGGGGTGGGTGCTTCGCGCGTTCGCGATATGTTCGAGCAGGCCAAGAAGCAGGCGCCCTGCATCATCTTCATCGATGAGATCGATGCCGTAGGCCGCTCTCGCGGCACGGGCATGGGTGGTGGTAACGACGAGCGTGAGCAAACGCTGAACCAGCTACTGGTTGAAATGGACGGTTTCGAGGCGAACGAAGGCATCATCGTCATCGCCGCGACTAACCGCCCTGACGTACTCGATCCCGCGCTGCTGCGCCCCGGTCGTTTCGACCGCCAGGTCACCGTTGGCTTGCCAGACATTCGAGGCCGTGAGCACATTCTGGGCGTTCACCTGCGTAAGGTTCCGCTAGCGGACGACGTCAAACCGCAGCTGATTGCCCGTGGTACGCCTGGCTTCTCCGGTGCCGACCTCGCAAACCTAGTGAACGAAGCCGCCCTGTTTGCCGCACGTCGTAACAAGCGCTTGGTGGGGATGGACGAGCTTGAGCTTGCCAAAGACAAGATCATGATGGGCGCAGAGCGCAAATCCATGGTCATGACCGACAAAGAGAAGCTCAATACGGCCTACCACGAAGCGGGCCACGCAATTATCGGTTTGGTCATGCCCGAACACGACCCGGTCTACAAGGTGACCATCATCCCGCGTGGCCGCGCGCTCGGTGTGACGATGTTCCTACCCGAGGAGGATCGCTACAGCCTGTCACGTCAGCAAATCATTAGTCAGATCTGCTCGTTGTTTGGTGGTCGCATCGCTGAAGAGATGACATTGGGTGTCAACGGTGTCACGACCGGTGCCTCCAACGATATCAAGCGGGCGACGGAATTGGCCCATAACATGGTCGCCAAGTGGGGGCTCTCGGATGAGATGGGCCCGATCATGTACGACGAGGACGAGTCTCACCAGTTTCTCGGCGGCCCGGGACAAGGTGGTGGCAAGTTGAAGTCGGGCGAAACCACCACGCGACTCGATAAAGAAGTGCGCAAGATCATCGACGAGTGCTACGAGCAGGCGCGCCAAATCCTGCATGACAACCGCGATAAGCTGGATGCCATGGCAGAAGCGCTGATGAAGTTCGAAACCATTGACGCCAACCAGCTCAAAGACATCATGGAAGGCCGTGACCCGCGTCCACCGGAGGGCTGGAGCGACGGTGACTCATCGGGTGGTGGTATGCGCGTGAACGATGACAAGCCTGACACCAAGTCAGAGGATCAAGCGTCGAACGCATCGAGCGACGATGGCGAAGAGGACGACGACGAGCCGCGCCGCCGTCCCTCCGACCCGCTGGGCGGCCCTGCAGGCCCTTGAGCCAGCCAAAGCCATGAGTCGCAGAGGCGTCCCCTATGGGGGCGCCTTTTTTGTTATGCTGTTGGGCAATCGTATTTATGTTTCTTTTGATTTAGGCGGCAGCATGACTTCCAACGTTGACCCTTCATCGCCTTTGCGCTCGACAAAGAGTGCTTTGCAGCTGCGCTGCGGGCGCCATACGCTCGATCTTTCGTTCCCGCGCGTCATGGGGATTTTGAACGTCACGCCAGATTCGTTCTCCGATGGCGGTCAGCATGTTGCCCTAGACGATGCACTTCGCCACGCCGAACGTATGCTGGCGGAAGGCGCCGCGATGATCGACGTGGGGGGGGAGTCCACGCGTCCCGGGGCCACGCCGGTCTCGGAACAGCAGGAGTTGGATCGTGTCGCACCCGTGGTCGAAGCCTTGGTGCGCGAGCTCGATGCGCTGGTCTCGGTGGATACCAGTAGCGCCATGGTCATTCGTGAAGCGAGCGCCTTGGGCGCAGGCATGATCAACGATGTGCGGGCGCTCGAGCGTGAGGGCGCTTTGGCCGCCGCCGCCAGCAGCGGCTTGCCTGTCTGTTTGATGCACCGCCAAGGTGAGCCGCAGAGCATGCAGCACGCGCCTAGCTATCGAGATCCCATCGAGCAAGAAGTGGCTACCTATCTCGCCGAGCGCATCGCCGCTTGTGAAGCAGTTGGGTTGCGCCGTCAGCGCTTGCTCATCGACCCTGGGTTTGGCTTTGGCAAAACCGTCGAGCATAACCTGCGGCTATTGAAGTACATGGACACGCTACATTCGCTGGAGCTGCCTATGCTAGTGGGTATGTCGCGGAAAAGTATGATCGGGAAAGTGCTGGGACGTCCTGTGGAAGAGCGGTTAGCCGGTGGACTGGCGCTGTCGGCCATGGCGGTGGAGCGAGGCGCGAGCATCCTGAGGGTGCATGATGTCGGGCCCACGGTGGATGCCGTTAACATGGCGTGGGCGGTGTTGCAGGAGGGGTGTGAGCCACCCGTGGATAAGGAGCTTTGAGTATGACAAGACGCTATTTTGGTACCGACGGCATTCGCGGTACCGTGGGGCAAGCGCCTATCACGGCCGACTTCATGCTCAAGCTGGGCTGGGCCGCCGGGCAGGTATTACGCCGTGAAAAAGGGCGCACTCGAGTATTGATCGGAAAAGATACACGAATCTCGGGCTATATGTTCGAGTCGGCGTTGGAGGCCGGTCTATCGGCCGCAGGGGTCGACGTGTCGCTGCTTGGGCCGATGCCGACGCCGGGAATCGCCTATCTCACGCGAACCTTCCGCGCCGACGCCGGGATCGTGATCTCGGCGTCTCATAATCCGTTCGACGATAACGGCATCAAGTTCTTCTCTGCTGAAGGTAAGAAGTTACCCGACGCGGTGGAAGACCGTATCGAAGCGATGCTGGAGGCGCCGTTGACCACCGTCGATGCGGCGCAGTTGGGCAAGGCGACGCGCATCGATGACGCGGCGGGCCGCTATATCGAATTCTGCAAATCGACATTGCCCGACCGGCTGAGCTTGCACGGCCTGAAAGTGGTATTGGATTGCGCCCATGGAGCCACTTACCATATCGCCCCCAGCGTGTTCCGTGAGCTGGGCGCGGACGTAAGCGTGATCGGTGCCGCACCGGATGGCTTGAATATCAACCATCAGGTTGGCTCGACACACCCGGCTGCGCTGCGCGCAGCGGTCATTCAGCAAGGGGCCGACCTTGGAGTGGCCTTCGATGGTGATGGTGATCGCGTGCTGCTTGTCGATGCCGATGGTCGAGAAGTCGATGGCGACGATATTCTCTATCTAATAGCCCGCGACCGTCACGAGCGTGGTTTGTTGGAAGGTGGCGTGGTGGGCACGCTGATGAGTAATTTCGGGCTTGCCATGGCGCTGGACCGGCTCGGCATTCCTTTTCAACGCGCTAAGGTTGGTGATCGCTTCGTCATGGAGATGATGGCGGCCAACGGTTGGGAGTTGGGAGGTGAGGCGTCCGGACACATCGTTTGCGGGCACGTACAGAGCACGGGAGACGGCGTCGTATCGGCGTTGCAGGTGCTGGCGCTGATGGTGCGAGAGCAGAAACCCTTGCCCGCACTGCTGAAAGGGCTCGAAAAAGTGCCGCAGTCGCTGGTCAACGTGCGCTTGCCCGCCGGGACGAATGCCAAAGAAGTGATGGCAGCCCAGCCCCTTATGGACGCCGTGGCTGCCCTGGAAACAGAGCTGGGTGATCAGGGCCGAGTGCTGTTGCGGCCGTCGGGTACCGAGCCATTGATTCGTGTCATGGTCGAAGGGCGTGCCCATTTGGATGTCGACCGTTTGGCCAATAAGCTGGCAACCCAAGTCGAGGCGCTGCTCGGTTAGTGGCTTCTAAAAGTGAGAGTCGCTTTTACCCGAAAAGCGCGCCGTGCCTGCGATTGCCCGTGCAACAGCGGTTGTCTTGACAAGGCGGCTCCTATACCATTTCGCTCCACCTTGAGTGAGGATTCTTCATGCGTACGCCATTGATTGCCGGCAACTGGAAAATGAACGGTTCCAAGGCGTTGATCGACGCGTTCGGCCAAGCTTTCGCGTCAGCTTCGCTGCCCACGTCCATTGACGTGGTCGTGATTCCGCCGTTTCCCTACCTAGACGCTGCACGCCAAGCGTTCAACGATACGCCGCTGCAGTTGGGTGCTCAAACGCTCAATCCTCATCACTCCGGGGCGCATACTGGAGAAGTGAGCGGTAGCATGCTCAAAGAGTTGGGCGTGACCTACGTGTTAGTGGGGCACTCTGAGCGTCGCCAGCTCTACCGCGAGAGCGACGAGCAGGTGTTCGATCGGTTGTTGGCAGCGGTGGATGCAGGGCTAACGCCGATTCTATGTGTGGGGGAAACGCTGGAAGAGCGTGATGGGGGACGCACGATGGACGTCGTTCTGCGCCAAGTTGGCTATATCATGGCCCGCTTAGCCCCCGAGCAGCGCTCACAGGTCGTCATTGCTTATGAACCCGTTTGGGCGATCGGTACGGGCCGGACGGCCACGCCAGAGCAGGCCCAAGAGGTCATGGCAGGCATTCGCGCCTATCAGGCAGGGTTTGATGCGTCGCTTGCCGAGCAGTTGAAACTGCTTTACGGCGGTAGCATGAACGCAAGTAACGCGGCTGAGCTACTGGCTCAGCCGGACATCGACGGCGGTTTGGTGGGGGGTGCTTCACTCAAAACCGACGATTTCTACGCCATTTGTCAGTCAGCAGGATAACGCCATGCAAGTTGCAATTCTTATGGTTCACGTGGTGATTGCGGTCGCCTTGGTTGTACTCATCCTGCTCCAGCAGGGAAAAGGTGCCGAAGCAGGCGCAGCCTTTGGTGGCGGTGCGTCGCAAACGGTTTTCGGCTCGCGGGGCAGCGGTAACTTCCTGTCGCGTACCACCGGTGTTTTAGCCGCTGGCTTTTTTGTGACCTCGATGGCTCTAGCATACTTTGCCACTCAGGCAGGCCAAGCGCCGGAAGCCGGTATTCCTGATGCGCGGATGATCGAACAGCAGCAAAACATTCCAACGCTTGACGACTCCCCTGCAAGTATGGATAATACCGCGCCAGTGCTAGAGGAAAGCAGCGAGTAACTTCTTGATGTCGCTTTCTTTAGCCTCCCCTGATGCCGAAGTGGTGGAATTGGTAGACACGCTATCTTGAGGGGGTAGTGACCTTACGGTCGTGCGGGTTCAAGTCCCGCCTTCGGCACCATCTGATTCGCTGATTATTCAGCTTCCCAGACTATCAGGATTGGCACCTGAGACGTAAGATGCACGTGAAGCGAACTATTGAATGAGTTCTTGACGTAAGTCCTTCAAGTGTCTATTATCGTCGACCTAGATTGATGCGGGGTGGAGCAGTCTGGTAGCTCGTCGGGCTCATAACCCGAAGGTCATCGGTTCAAATCCGGTCCCCGCTACCATTTATTTAGTAGCATGGTTTAGGCTCAATAGCATGTATTAAGGTGCTTTTGATCTGCGAAAAATTCGCGACATGTTGCTAAAATGGTACTACAGGTTTCTTTTGAAAAGCCCCTTCCTGTGAAGGGGCTTTTTGTTAGTAGCTTTTTGTAACTGGTTTTTTGTAAACAGCTTTTATGAAGAGCTTTTTGCGAGCCAAGCGTGTCTCAAGAGCGGATGCTGTTCGAGTAGCCAGAGACACATTCCCAGGTAATGCCAATCAGCCACCTAGCTTTTCTTAAGACTCCTGGCCAGGTGCCTGATGCAACGGCTATAGGAGCTTTGTCTGTGGCCACAAAACACGCTGCGCTTCACGCGCTGATCGAACCTGTCGTTGCCGCCATGGGCTTCGAGCTATGGGGTATCGACCATATTTCCCAGGGCAAGCATTCGCGGCTGGTGATTTACATCGAGCGCGAGAGCGGTGTCAGCGTGGAAGACTGCGCTGATATTAGCCGCCAAGTCAGTGCCGTGATGGATGTGGAAGACCCAATTCCCGGCGAATACCGCTTGGAAGTCTCGTCGCCCGGCATGGCACGTCCTCTTTACTCCCTGGATCACTTTATCCGCTATCAGGGCCACCATGTCGCTCTGAAGCTACGCGTCGCGTTCGATGGGCGGCGCAAATACCAAGGGCTCCTCGCAGGTGTCGAGGGCGATGAAGTGCTACTGCAACTGGAAGGCGAAGAGTACTGCTTTCCTATCGAAAGCATCGATTCTGCGCACGTTGTCCCGCAGTTCGACGAATAATACGGGTCGCGGCTTCCGGCAGGCGCCGGGATGATGCACAAAAGGACAGGTTTTCTGGCGAGGCAAACGCATGAGTAAAGAAATCTTAATGGTCGTGGACGCGATCTCCAATGAAAAAGGCGTCCCCCGCGATGTTATCTTCGAGGCGGTCGAAGCCGCACTGGCAAGCGCGTCTCGTAAGCGTTTCGAGCATGAAGAAGCGAACGTGCGCGTGCATATCGATCGCCGCACGGGCGACTACGATACGTTCCGCTACTGGACCGTGGTCGAAGACGACGAATTCGAAACGCCAGACTATGAAATCAAAGAGAGCATTGCCGAGCAGCGCGACCCGCCGCTGAAACTGGGCGATGTGGTCGAGCAAAAGATCGAAAACGCCGTGTTCGGGCGTATCGCCGCGCAAACTGCCAAGCAGGTCATCGTGCAGAAAGTGCGCGAAGCCGAGCGTGCCGAAGTCGTGCGTCAGTACGCTGACCGTGAAGGCGAACTCGTCGCGGGTATCGTTAAGAAGACTACCCGTGACGGTCTGATCATCGATCTGGGTGAGAACGCCGAAGCGTTTTTGCCGCGCAACGAGATGATCCACGGCGAGCGCTACCGGATGAACGAGCGCGTGCGTGCGCTGCTGGTCAAGGTCGACCCGGAGGCTCGCGGCGCGCAACTGCAGCTTTCGCGCACCTGTCCTGAGTTCATCATCGAGCTGTTCAAGATCGAGGTGCCGGAAATCGCCGAGCAGCTGATCGAGATCAAGGGGGCCGCTCGCGACCCCGGCTCGCGGGCCAAGATTGCCGTCAAAACCAACGATCGCCGCATCGATCCGGTGGGTGCGTGTGTGGGTATGCGCGGTTCCCGCGTTCAGGCGGTGTCGTCTGAGCTGCAAAACGAGCGTGTGGATATCGTTCTGTGGGACGACAACCCGGCTCAACTGGTGATCAACGCCATGGCGCCGGCCGACGTGGCCTCGATCTTGGTGGACGAGGATGCGCACGCTATGGACGTCGCCGTGGCCCAGGACAACCTGGCACAGGCCATTGGCCGTAGCGGCCAGAACGTGCGTTTGGCGTCTGAATTGACCGGCTGGCGGATCAACGTCATGACCGAAGACGAAGCCGAGTCGAAGCGCGAGCAGGAGATCGACAGCCTGGTGGATTCCTTCGTTCATCATCTGGGGGTCGATGATGAGGTCGCTCGCCTGCTGGTGGAGGAAGGGTTCACCACCCTGGAAGAAGTTGCCTACGTGCCGCTCGAAGAGATGCTCGACATCGAAGAGTTCGACGAAGAGTTGGTCGAAGAGCTGCGGGCACGTGCGAAAGACGAGCTGCTGACGATGGCCATTGCCTCGGAAGAAGCGCTAGACGGTGCTCAACCAGCGGACGATCTGCTGGAAATGGACGGCATGGAGCGTCATTTGGCCTTCATTCTGGCCAGTCGCGGCATTGTCACAATGGAAGATCTCGCCGAGCAGTCTGTCGACGATCTGGTCGATATCGAGGAGTTGGACGAAGCGCGCGCAGCGGCACTGATCATGACTGCCCGTGCGCCCTGGTTTGAAGTCGATGACGCATCGGACTCAAACACACAGTAAACAGGTCACGGGCTGAGGAGGGTCACTATGTCAGATATGACAGTTAAAGATTTTGCAGTAAAGGTGGGCCGCGATGTGCCCCGCCTCTTGGAACAGATGAAAGAAGCCGGTTTGAAACACCGCTCGGAAAGTGACGCCGTCTCTGAAGACGACAAACAGACGCTGCTGAGCTTTTTGAAGAAAAGCCACGGCGGTGGTGACAGCGAGCCGAGCAAGAATCGCATCACGCTGACCCGTAAAACCCGTAGCCGTATCAAGACCGGCGAGCGTGGTAAAACGATCGAAGTGCAGGTGCGTAAGAAGAAAACGTACGTCAAGCGTGAGGAAGAAGAGAAGCCGAAGGCGCCCGAACCCAAGCACTCGGGGCCGCGTCAGTTAGTCGGTGACATGGCCGAAGCGGAAGCCGAGCGCAAAGCGCGTGATGCTCGCGCTGCAGAAGAGAAAGCCGCTGCGGCGAAAGCCCAGGCAGCCGAAGATGCCGCTCGTAAAGAGGCGGAAGAGCAAGCCAAGGCCAAAGCCACTGATGTGCCGGACATCGAGGTGCCTGAGCTAGACATCGAAGACACGTCGACAGGTGACGATCTACCGCCTGCGCCGCCTAAGGAGGGTCGTACCGACCGTCGTACTGCACCGCCGAAAAAGGCTGCAGCGAAGAAGAAAGGTCGTGACGACGACGATGATCGCGGTGATCGCGAAGAGCGCAAGCGTGGCGGCGGCAAAAAAGTGAAGCGTGCCGAGCGCCGTGGCGGACGTCGCGGTGGGGCGAGCCAAAGTGGCAACGGCAAGCACGGCTTCCAGAAGCCGACGCAGCCGATCGTCCGTGAAGTCTCGATCCCTGAGTCGATCAGCGTTGCTGAGCTGGCCGACAAGATGTCGATCAAGGCCAACGAAGTGATCAAGGCCATGTTCACCATGGGCGCAGCTGTGACCATCAACCAGACCATCGATCAAGATACGGCGGCGATCGTGGTGGAAGAGATGGGCCACAAGGTCAAACTGGTGAAGGATGACGCACTGGAAACGGAAATGCTGGAAGGCATCTCTTACGAAGGTGAAGAGATCACCCGCTCACCGGTCGTCACCGTCATGGGTCACGTCGACCACGGTAAGACCTCACTGCTGGACTACATCCGTCGTGCGAAAGTCGCCACTGGCGAAGCTGGCGGTATTACCCAGCACATCGGTGCCTACCATGTGGAAGATGACCACGGCGGCGTGACCTTCCTGGATACCCCCGGTCACGCGGCGTTTACCGCCATGCGTGCTCGCGGTGCGAAAGCCACCGACGTGGTCATCCTGGTGGTGGCGGCCGACGATGGCGTCATGCCGCAAACCATCGAGGCCGTCGAGCACTCGAAAGCCGCTGGCGTACCGATGGTCGTAGCCGTGAACAAGATCGATAAGCCCCAGGCCGATCCTGATCGTGTCAAGAACGAGCTTTCTCAGCACGGCGTGATCTCGGAAGAGTGGGGGGGCGATACGCAGTTCGTTCACGTCTCGGCGAAAAGTGGTGAAGGCATCGAAGACCTGCTGGAAGCGATTCAGCTCGTGTCCGAGGTTCTCGAACTCAAAGCCGTACCGTCTGCGCCAGGTAAAGGGGTCGTCGTCGAGTCACGCTTGGACAAAGGCCGCGGTCCCGTGGCGACCGTGCTGGTACAAAACGGTACGCTCAAGAAGGGCGACATCGTCCTGGCGGGCCTGCACTACGGTCGCGTTCGCGCGCTGACCAACGAGCTAGGCAAGCAGGTCGATACCGCTGGCCCCGCCATGCCGGTAGAGATCCAAGGTCTCGACGGCACACCAGATGCTGGTGACGACTTCATGGTCGTGGCCGACGAGAAGAAAGCCCGCGAAGTGGCCAACTTCCGTCAGGGTAAATACCGCGAAGTACGCCTGGCGCGTCAGCAGAAGGCCAAGCTGGAGAACATGTTCAGCCAGATGGGCCAAGACGAAGTGGCCAAGGTCAACATCGTCCTCAAAGCCGACGTACAGGGCTCGCTGGAAGCGATCAAAGGCGCCTTGGAAGAGCTCTCCACCGAAGAAGTACAGGTGGCCGTGGTCTCCTCCGGTGTGGGTGGTATCACCGGTACCGACGCCAACTTGGCGCTGGCCTCGGAAGCCATCGTGGTCGGCTTCAACGTCCGTGCTGATGCCGCAGCCCGTGAGATCATCGAGCGTGAAGGTTTGGATCTGCGCTACTACAGCGTCATCTACCACCTGATCGACGAAGTCAAACAGGCCATGAGCGGTATGCTTGCCCCCGAGTGGAAAGAAGAAATCGTGGGTGTGGCCGAAGTACGCGACGTGTTCCGCGCGCCGAAGATCGGTGCGGTGGCTGGCTGTATGGTCGTCGAAGGCACCGTTTCGCGCAGCAAGCGCATCCGCGTTCTGCGTGACAACGTGGTCATCTACGAAGGCGAGCTCGAATCGCTGCGCCGCTTCAAAGACGACGTGCAAGAAGTGCGTAACGGCATGGAGTGTGGCATCGGCGTGAAGAACTACAACGATGTCCAGGTCGGCGACAAGATCGAAGTCTTTGACCAAGTGAAGGTCGAGCGCAGCCTGTAAGGCCGCGCGAGGAGCAATCATGCGCGAATTCAAGCGTACCGACCGAGTAGCCGACCAGCTCCAAAAGGAGCTGGCGGTACTGATCCAACGCGAAGTGAAAGATCCGCGCTTGGGCATGGTCACGGTGAGCGGGGCCACCGTTAGTCGTGACCTTGGCTACGCCGATATCTACGTGACGCTGCTGGGGGAGCAAGATCCCGAGCGTATCAAGGAGAACCTGCAGGTGCTCAAGCGCGCCTCGGGGTTTCTGAGAAGCCAAATCGCCAAGCGTATTCAACTCCGGCACGTGCCGGAGCTGCGTTTTCACTTCGATGAAAGCGTGGTGCGCGGCCAGCACCTCTCGTCGCTAATCGACGAAGCGGTCTCTTCTGACCGCGCACGTCAAGCCGATGACGACACTCCGGATGCGGGCGAGGAGACGCGCTAATGGCCCGTCGCCGTTGCGGATTACCGGTCAATGGCGTGGTGCTGCTGGATAAGCCGAAAGGCCTCTCCAGCAACCACGCGTTGCAGCGCGTGCGTCGTCTGTTCGAGGCGCAAAAAGCCGGACATACCGGCACGCTGGACCCCATGGCAACAGGGCTTCTGCCTATCTGCCTGGGGGAGGCCACCAAGTTTTCCGCGCACCTACTGGAAGCCGACAAGATGTATCGCACCCGGGTAGAGTTGGGGGTGATCACCGACACCGGCGATGCCGAGGGTAACGTCATCGAGCGGCGTGAGGTGCCAAGCCTCACCGGCGAGGAGGTGGAGGCCGTGCTGGTCCGCTTTCGTGGCGAGATCGAACAGGTACCGCCTATGTATTCGGCGTTGAAGCACCAGGGCAAAAAGCTCTACGAGCTGGCGCGTGAGGGCAAGCAGGTTGAACGTGCAGCGCGGCGGGTTAGCGTGTATGATGCGCGCCTGCTGGCGTTCGAAGGCACGGCGTTCGAGCTGGAAGTCAGCTGTAGCAAAGGCACGTATATCCGTACCTTGGCCGAAGACATCGGTCACGCCCTGGGCTGTGGTGCCCACATCAGTCAGCTACGGCGGCTCAAAACCGGACCGTTCGATGGCGACGCGATGTGGACACTGGAGGCGTTGGAAGCACTGGCTAGCCAAGCCGACCGCGAAGCCGAACTCATGCCCGTGGATGTGCTGGTCGATCATCTGCCATCGCTGAGCGTCGATGACACCTCGTTTGGCCGACTGGCCCACGGACAGTCAGCCGAGCTCACCGTCGATGAATTGGCACCCGATGCGTTGGCACGACTTTATCACGCCGAGACGTTTATCGGCCTTGGCGTTGTAAAAGGGCCGCAGGAAGTGGCCCCCAAGCGGCTGTTAAGCACGGTCGCTCGTTCGTAATATCGCGGTAAAACGTTGCAAGGATGTGGCGATTTGCGCGAAAATGGTCGCCTGAGACTGCAAATATGCGTGGTCTCACCCATTCATTTTTAGGCATATTGCTTACTGGAGAGACAGATGGCATTAACCGCTGAGAAAAAGGCCGAGATCGTCAACGAATACGGCCGCGGCGATAACGATACCGGTTCCCCTGAAGTTCAGGTTGCACTGCTGAGCGCCAACATCAACGGCCTGCAGGACCACTTCAAGACCAACAAGCAGGATCACCACTCTCGTCGTGGTCTGATCCGCATGGTAAACCAGCGTCGTAAGCTGCTGGACTACCTGAAGCGTAAAGATTTCGAACGCTATCAGTCTCTGATTCAGCGTCTGGGTCTGCGCCGCTAAGTTTTTAACGGCCATGATTCGAAACGGGCAGCTCCTTGTGAGCTGCCCGTTTTTTTGTTTCTGGTAGCCGTACGGCGCCTCAACGCCTAGAATGGTGGCGAGTCAAACGACCCAAGCGAAAAGACAAGTAGCTATTAATGTTAAAGGAAGTAGCCGTGAATCCGGTCAAAAAAACGTTCCAATACGGTCGCAGCACCGTCACCCTCGAAACTGGGCGTATCGCTCGCCAAGCCACTGGTGCCGTGATGGTCACCATGGACGACACCGTCGTCCTGTGTACGGTGGTGGCGAAGAAAGACGTCAACCCAGGCCAGCCCTTCTTTCCGCTCTCGGTACACTACCAAGAGAAAACCTACGCCGTGGGTAAAATCCCCGGTGGCTTCTTCAAGCGTGAAGGCCGCCCGACGGAGAAAGAGACCCTCACGTCGCGTTTGATCGACCGCCCGATTCGCCCGCTGTTTCCGAAAGGCTTCATGAACGAAGTGCAGGTGATCTGTACCGTTCTATCCACCGACCGTAATCACGATCCGGACATCGCGGCCATGCTCGGCACCTCGGCGGCGCTGAGCATCTCAGGCGTTCCGTTCAATGGCCCGATTGGTGCCGCCCGTGTTGGCTTCAACGAAGAGCAAGGCTACTTCCTGAATCCCACCGTCGAAGAGCTGACCACCTCCGAGCTGGACATGGTGGTGGCCGGTACCGAAAACGCCGTGCTGATGGTGGAGTCCGAAGCGCAAGAACTGCTCGAAGACGAAATGCTGGGTGCCGTACTGTTTGGCCACCAGGAGATGCAGGTCGCGATCGACGCCATCAAAGAGCTGACCGCTGAAGCCGGTAAGCCGCGCTGGGAGTGGCAGGCGCCGGCAGAAAACGTTGCCTTGAAAACGGCCATGGCCGACGCCTTTGAAGCCAAAGTGGGTGAGGCGTACCGCATCACCGATAAAATGCAGCGCCAAGATGCACTCGCAGCGCTGAAAGACGCGGCCGTCGAACAGTTAGCGGCCGCGGAAGGCGAAGAGGAAGCGGAAGGCAAGTTCAGCAAGGATGACGTGAAAGGCGCGTTCGCAGCGCTTGAGAAGCGTGTGGTGCGCTCCCGCGTGGTCAAGGGCGAGCCGCGCATCGATGGCCGCGACAACGTTACCGTGCGTCCGCTGAACATCGACGTCGGCGTACTGCCGAAAACTCACGGCTCGGCCATCTTCACCCGTGGTGAGACCCAGGCCATTGCGGTCGCAACACTCGGCACGCTGCGTGATTCGCAGCTCATCGAGTCGCTGGAAGGCGAGCGTAAAGACCGCTTCATGCTGCACTACAACTTCCCTCCCTACTCGGTGGGTGAAGCTGGCTTCATGGGTGGCCCAAAGCGCCGTGAAATCGGCCACGGCCGTTTGGCGCGTCGCGGTGTCCAAGCGATGCTGCCGTCTGAAGAAGAGTTCCCCTACACCATCCGTGTGGTGTCGGAAATCACCGAATCCAATGGCTCTAGCTCCATGGCGTCCGTGTGCGGCTCCTCGCTGGCGTTGATGGATGCGGGCGTTCCGCTGAAAGCCCCGGTGGCGGGTATTGCCATGGGCCTCGTCAAAGACGAAGACGGCTACGCGGTGCTGACCGATATCCTGGGTGACGAAGACCACCTGGGTGACATGGACTTCAAAGTGGCCGGTTCTGAAGAGGGCGTCACTGCCCTGCAGATGGACATCAAGATCGAGGGCATCAACGAAGAGATCATGGAGACTGCGCTGCAACAGGCCCACAATGCGCGCATCGGTATCCTGGCGCAGATGAACGCCGTGATCAGCCAAAGCCGTAACGAGGTGTCGGAAAACGCCCCCTCCATGGCGACGATCAAAATCGATCCGGACAAGATTCGCGACGTCATCGGCAAGGGCGGCGCCACCATTCGCAAGATTTGCGAAGACACCGGTGCATCGATCGATCTTGATGACGATGGCACCGTTCGCATCTACGCCGAAGACAAAGCCGCTGCCAAGAAAGCGATCGATACCGTACTGGCGATCACCGCCGAAGCGGAAATCGGCAAGCTGTACAAAGGCAAGGTCGTACGTATCGCCGACTTTGGTGCGTTCGTGAACATCATGCCGGGAACCGATGGCCTGGTGCACATCTCGCAAATCGTCCAGGAGCGCGTCAATAACGTGCGCGACTTCCTGAACGAAGGCGACGATGTCATCGTGAAGGTGTTGGATATCGACAACCGCAACCGCGTGAAGCTCTCGATCAAAGAGATCACCGAAGAAGAGAAAGCAGCGTTTGAAGCTGCCGAGGCGGACGTCGCTAGCTAACGAGCGCTCAGCGTAGGATTTACCGCCCCCGCAGCCCTTGGCTGTGGGGGCGGTGTCGTTTTGATAGGTCAGGAATGTGAGGACATATCATGGAGCAGCAGGAATCGCCGCGTTGGTGGGCGGTGGTGGCCGTGATGATCGGCATTTTTTTGTTGGTGACCGCAGAGCAACTACCTATCGGTTTGCTCTCTCAGGTGGCAGAATCGATGGGCGTGACCCCAGGTATGGCAGGGTTGATGGTGACGGTGCCCGGCGTCGTGGCGGCGTTTTCAGCGCCGCTGCTGCCGGTGGCGGTAGGGCGTCTCGATCGCCGTATCATGCTGACGCTGATGATGGCAGTGATGGTGCTGGGCAGCGTGCTCTCCGCCATGGCCAGCAACTTTGCCCTACTGTTGGCGGCGCGAGTGTTGGTGGGTATCAGTATCGGCGGTTTTTGGGCCATTGCGGGCAGTATTGCGCCACGTCTGGTGCCTAGCGATCAGGTATCGCGGGCCATGACCATCATTTTTGGCGGCGTGGCGGCGGCCTCGGTGCTTGGCGTACCGTTGGGCACGCTGCTGGGTGATATCAGTAACTGGCGCGTGGCCTTTGGTGCCTTGGGGGGCTTGAGTTTGCTCACGGCGTTGGCGCTTTGGCGCTGGCTACCGCCACTGCCGCCCCGAGAGCCGGTGCGGCTTCGGGTGCTGGCGCAACAGCTAAAGAACCGTGGCGTGCGGGTAGCCGTGTTGACCACGGGGTTTGTTGTGGTGGGTCACTTTGCGGCCTACACCTTCATTAGTCCCATTTTGCAAGAGATCAGCGGGGTCGCGCAGCGCCATGTCGGAAGCCTGCTGCTGCTGTACGGTGCGTCGGGGATTTTGGGCAATATCGTTGCAGGGATGTTTGCTGGCCGTCACCCGTACCGTGCGGTGCTCGCGATTCCTAGCGTACTGCTGGTGGTCGTGGCGATCTTCCCGGTGGTAGGCGTAGAGCCGACCAGTGGCGTGCTGCTGTTAATGCTGTGGGGTGCTGTATTTGGCAGCGTATCAGTGAGTATTCAGACATGGATTCTACGCACGGCGCCCAATACGGAAGCCGCCACGGCGTTAATGGCGTTCGTCTTCAACATGTCGATTGGCCTGGGGGCCATGGTCGGGGGGCAAGTGGTCGATGGCACCAGCCTGCCGGTGGCGATGTGGGTCGCCTCGGGGCTGTTCCTCATGGGCGTACTGTTGGTATGGCGCACGCCGTCGCGCATCGTTGGTGAAAAGCGCCGCTAATACACGATGGGTAAAAGCCCCCGCCACGGCGGGGGCACGCTTTAGCGGGGCACAGCGGGCGTTATGGACGCTCGATGGCCAGTGCAACCCCTTGGCCACCGCCAATACATAGCGTCGCCAAGCCTTTTTTGGCATCGCGGGCGATCATTTCGTGGAGCAGTGTCACCAGCACGCGGCAGCCCGACGCACCAATGGGGTGACCTAGCGCGATGGCGCCGCCGTTGACGTTCACCTTCGACGTGTCCCAGCCCAGCTCTTTATTGACCGACAGCGCTTGAGCAGCGAAGGCTTCGTTGGCTTCGACGAGGTCCAGGTCATCCAGGCTCCAGCCCGCTTTTTCCAGGCAGCGACGGGTGGCGGGGGCCGGTCCGATCCCCATGATGGCCGGGTCGACGCCTGCGTTGGAGTAGGCGGCAATGCGGGCTAGGGGCTCCAGGCCAAGCTCTTTGGCTTTTTCCGCCGAGCAGAGCATAACCACGGCCGCGCCGTCGTTCAGCGACGAGGCGTTACCCGCCGTCACGGTGCCCTCTTTCTTGAAGGCAGGACGCATCCCGGCCAGCTTGTCTGCCGTGACTTCACGAGGGTTTTCGTCGGTATCGAAGACCACCGGGTCGCCTTTACGCTGCGGCACCTCGACCGGGACAATCTGGCTTTTGAATTTGCCCTCTTTGATGGCGGCGGCAGCTTTTTGCTGGGAAGCGGCGGCAAATTCGTCCATGGCTTCTCGCGTGATGCCATATTTCTCTGCCAGGTTCTCGGCCGTAATGCCCATGTGGTAGTTATTGAACGCATCCCACAAGCCATCATGCACCATGGAGTCGATAGCCTTCCAGTCGCCCATGCGCTGGCCGTTGCGCGAGTTCGGCAGAATATGGGGAGAGGCGGACATGTTCTCCTGACCACCGGCCAGCACGATCTCGGCATCGCCGCAGCGGATGGCTTGAGTCGCCAAGTGCAGCGCTTTGAGGCCAGAGCCACATACTTTGTTGATCGTCATGGCCGGTACGGTGTCTGGCAGGCCTGCCTTGATGGCTGCTTGGCGCGCCGGGTTTTGGCCAACGCCTGCGGTCAGCACCTGACCCAGCAGCACTTCGTCGATCTGCTCGGGCGCGACGCCGGTGGAAGCGATAATGTCTTTGATGACCAGCGCACCCAAATCGCTGGCGGGAATCCCTGCGAGTGATCCCCCGAAACTACCTACAGCGGTGCGGCGAGCCGCCACAATGACCACGTCTTGCATACAATGACTCCTTGAGTGAGTGTCGCATTGTGCCTATGGCAGATAGGCGTGCCGCCTATCCATAGTTGTTAGTGGTGTGACTTTGTGTCGTGTCAGGCTTGGCTATCAGCATAGGGGAAGGTTGTGCATTGCGGCAATACGCTTTTAGCGCCAATAAAAAAACGGGCCGATCAACGGCCCGTTCTTAGCGCGTCAGTTGGCTTACGCCAGCTGTACCGGAATGGCGTTACTGGTATGGCTGACGTGGTTACCTTCCTGTAGATACACCAGCGCGGGCTGGTGGTTGTCGAGCTCGGCCTCTGAGTAATGGGCGTAGCTGCAGATGATGATGCGATGTCCCGGCGCGGCCAGGTGGGCCGCGGCGCCGTTGATCGAAATCAAGCGCGAGCCCTCTTCGCCACGAATGGCGTAGGTAGTGAAGCGCTCGCCGTTCTCGACATTGTAAATCTGGATCTGTTCGTTTTCGCGGATACCGGCCATGTCCAGCAGGTCGCCGTCGATGGCGCACGAGCCTTCGTAATTGAGAACGGCGTGGGTAACGCGGGCCATGTGCAGCTTGGCTTTGAGCATGATGGTGTGCATGGGAACTCCTGAGTAACGAGCAAGCCTTGCAGGCTAGCGACGAGCAGCGCTGGGTAGCTGCACGCTGAGATTGTCGATGAGACGCGCAGGGCCAAGCTTGGCAGCGGCCAGTAGCACGGCGTGGCGCGTGGTATCGGTGACAGGGCCGAGGGCGGCATCCCGTAGTTCGAGGTAATCTGGCGTAAAGCCGGCATCATACAGCGCCGCTTTGCCCCGTTGTAGTACCTTTTCGATGGATTCACCTTGCGCCAGTGCGTTGCGCAGTTCGCACAGCGTTTTGTAGAGCGTTGGCGCCGTGGCGCGCTCCTGGGCGCTGAGATAGCCGTTGCGCGACGAGAGCGCCAATCCATCATCGTCGCGTACGATCGGCACGCCGATGATCTCGATGGGCATGTGCAGATCAGCCACCAGCTTACGAATTACCGCAAGCTGCTGATAATCCTTTTCACCAAAGCAGGCAATGTCCGGCTGCACTAGGTTGAACAACATGCTGACCACGGTGGAGACGCCGTCAAAGTGGCCGGGGCGTGAGCCGCCGCAGAGCCCTTCGCCGACCACGGGCACGTGAACGCGGGTCTGGGCCTCCAAGCCGTTGGGATAAAGGGCGCTCACCGTAGGCGCAAACAGCAGGTCACACCCTGCTTCGGTGAGGTGGTGCTGGTCGGCGTCGAACGTCCGTGGATAAGCGTCCAGATCTTCGCCGGGGCCGAACTGCATCGGGTTGACGAACAGGCTAGCGACGACCACGTCGGCGTGCTGGCGGGCGGTGGCGACCAGCGCTAGATGGCCCGCGTGAAGATTGCCCATGGTCGGCACCAGCGCAATACGCTGGCCCTTTTGGCGAGCGTCACGCAGCGTGGCGCGAAGCTCGGATATATCTCGCAAAGTGCGCATAGAGAAGTCGCTGTCGCTCACTGAAAAACGGTTACTTAAAAACAGTGCTCTGGGGCGGGGAAGGCGCGGCGCTTGACGGCGTCATGGTACTGCTCGAAGGCGCCCTGGATGGAGCTGGCCTCCGCCATGAAGTTTTTCACGAAGCGCGGCGTACGGCCGTGCGTGACCCCCAGCACGTCGTGCATGACGAGAATCTGTCCGTCGGTGTCTGGGCCTGCGCCGATCCCAATGACCGGTACGTCTAGCGCTTCGGTCACCGCTTTGCCCAAACTAGCGGGCACGCACTCCAGCAAAATCACCGAGGCGCCGGCGTCCACTAGCACTTTGGCATCGTGAATGATTTGCTCGGCTTGCGCCGCTTCGCGGCCTTGTACCTTATAGCCGCCCAGTTGATAGACGGTTTGCGGCGTCAGACCCAGGTGGGCACACACCGGCACGCCGCGGCGAGTCAGTTCGCGAATGCCATCGGCCATCCATGCTTCGCCCTCTACCTTGACCAATTCCGCACCTGCTCGCATCAGCGCTGCGCCATCTTCCAAGAGGCGCTCCGTGGTGGCATTGCTCATGAACGGTAGGTCGACCATCAGCAGGCTGTGGCCTTTGCCGCGTGCAGCACAGCGGGTGTGGTAACAAATGTCATCGATGGTCACGGGCAAGGTGCTGCTGTGCCCCTGTAACACCATCCCAAGGGAGTCGCCTACCAGCAGGACATCGATACCCGCCGCGCTAGCAGCATGGGCAAAGGAGGCATCGTAAGCAGTCAGGCAGCTGAACGTTTCACCGGCGCGTTTATACGCCTGCAGGGTGCTCAGGGTGACGGTTTTCATGGCGTGCTCTCATTCAAACGTGATGGGGCCGATGCGGCGAGTGCGCTCGAGGCGCCTGCGCTCTGCTCGGCCATTATTATCGCAGCGTCCCTGCCTGCGCGATGTGGCGTAACCGGCAATTGTTACCTGATTGGGGGCGTGGTGTCGAGATTTGTGTCAGATGGTAGCAGTGGCGGTGACATCGGTAGCACTTAAGTGCCGAATATCGCTCGTATTGAGGCGCGATAGCCACGTTTCGAGCGGTTGCTGGTGCAGCGTGATGGGCTGCTGAAGCGCCGTGGAGACCTCTGCCAGCGGTACGAGTACGAAAGCGCGGGCGTGCATCTGCTCATGAGGTACGGTCAAGCGGGGGTGCTGCAGGGTATGTTTTCCGTAAAGCAGCACATCTAGGTCTAGCGTGCGTGGCCCCCAGTGGCGTAGCCGCCGACGCCGATGGCGCTGCTCCAGCGCCTGTAGCTGGTCGAGGAGCGCCAGCGGCGACAGGTGGGTCTCTAGGCAGGCGACGGCATTGATGAAGTCCGGCTGATCTTGTGGGCCGATGGGCGCCGTGGCGTAGAGCGATGACTTGGCCACTCGTCGCGATAGTGGCAAGGTGTCCAATTCCTGGAGCGCCCGCTCCACCTGCTCGATGGGGGTCTCTAAATTGCTGCCGAGGCCGATATAGCAACGCACGGCGCTATTCACTGTTGGCCCTCCGCGATTTGCGGCGTTTTTTACGACGGCGGTCGCCTTGGCTGGCCGGATCGCTGCCGACCTTCTGCAGGAGTCGGCGCTGCTCGTGATCGTCGCCTTTCTGGAACGACTCCCACCAGTCACCCAAGCCGCGGGGAATTTCGCCCGCCTGCTCGCGTAGCATCAGTAGATCGAAGGCAGCGCGAAAGCGCGGATGCTCTCGGGTTTGGAACGCGCGCTTGCCCCGTCGCATTGGCAGCCGTGCCTGAAGCTCCCAAATTTCGCGCATGGGAATCCCAAAACGCTTGGGAATGGAGGTGTGCTGGAGCTGGCGCGATACGACCTGCTGAGCCGCGGTTTGCAGGGCGGGCACGGCAGGCATGCCCTCACGCTCGAGCTCGGCCTGGCGGTGAACGACCGGCGCCCATAGAAACGCTGCCAGCAAAAACGCGGGCGTGACGGGGCGGTCTTCGGCGATACGCTTGTCGGTATTGGCGAGTGCCTGCTCAATGAGCTCCTCTGCCCAAGCGGCGTCGGCCATGGCCTCTTCGGCTTCCGGGAAGAGCATGCCAAACAGGTTGTAGTGGCTCAACAGGCGGAAAGTGATCAGCCCGTGGCCCGACATGAAGAGTTTGAGCACCTCATCGAACAGGCGAGCCGGCGGAATTTGCAGCAGCAGAGGCGCAAGATCGTACATGGGCGCTTCGGTGGCGGGCTCGATAGTGAAGTCGAGCTTGGCCGCAAAGCGCACCGCGCGCAGCATCCGTACCGGATCTTCACGGTAGCGGGTGGCGGGGTCGCCGATCAGGCGCAGCGTGCGCGATTCGATATCTCGCGCTCCGTTGGCAAAGTCGTGGATCGTGAAGTCGGCAATATTGTAGTAGAGCGCATTGACGGTGAAGTCGCGGCGCAGTGCGTCCTCTTCGATATTGCCCCATACGTTGTCCCGCAGCAGCAAGCCATCGTCCGATTGGTGAGCGATATGGTCGCCGTGCTCGTCCTGAGGTTTGCCGCGGAATGTCGTTACCTCGATGACTTCGCGGCCAAAGCGTACATGCACGATGCGAAAGCGGCGGCCAATCAGGCGTGAGTTGCGAAATAGATCGCGCACCTGCTCGGGTGTAGCGTTGGTGGCCACATCGAAGTCTTTCGGCATTTTGCCCAGCAGCGCGTCGCGAATGCAGCCACCCACGAGATAGGCATCGAACCCGGCGCCGTTGAGACGATAAAGCACCTTGAGCGCGGCTTCACTGATTTGCTGGCGAGAAACGGGGTGCTCGGAGCGCGGAATGATACGAGGGCTGGGCGCATCTGAGGCGCTCTCAGGGGAATCGAGCAGGGATTTCAAGTGCTCTCCCGGACTGTGTAATAAACGGGTAAATCCTTTAAACATGCGGCGATGTCGACTCGCAGTGTATCGAAAACGGTTTCGAAAAACGTGACCGTATGGAGGACGGTAAAGGGTTGAGTGTATCCGACCCCCTGGGGCTTGCAAAGAGCGGTTTGCAATGAGCCGTCGAACCTGACGTCAATGCCACCCGTAAACGCGGAAAGGGGAGGCTACGTGAGCCTCCCCTATAAAGCAGACAATCAGCATCCATGCTGCTGTTTTTATTCATGATGGCACATCGCCCTGAATACGCACCGCAGTCGGCAGGCGTAAAGAACCACTCTGATTCCGACCGCCTCGTATTCAAAACAATAATCCAACCGCGAACTTTTCTCTCCCGGCGAGTTGTTATTGGCTCCGGGGGTGTACACCTATGCTGCTATTGTTGTTGTTCGGGTGCAGACCTTGTGTACGTCGCGTCCTTATTTGGGCACTTGCTGTGTATTGTTATTGTTTGCTGCGCGTTTGCTTGGCTCCGCTAGGTAACCCTGTGCTGCGCGTGCAAGTCATGAGACTCAAGCCTGTTGTTCTTGTTCGTGCCGTTATCTCTACCTGGCCTTGTTGTTTTTGTTTTGGCTCAGGTCGGGGCGGTGTCATGTTGTTTTTATTAGTGACTGACCGCGCTGCCCAGTTTGTTCTTCTTGCCTAGTAATATTGCACTCGCCGTGCCACCCATTTAATACGTTATGAATTTCAGTAGTTTGGCGATTTTCGAGTGGGTCAGGGAACTATTGGGAAGGGAAAGTGTTACCCGTTTTGGCGGCAATTTTGCGCAGCGTTGTGTGGGAAGGTAACAGTGCTCGGGTAACGAATATCGGATATTTCTTAATCAAATCAATCTATTGGACGTTGGTATTACGCCAAACGTCTAACGGCGTGCGGTTTTTTTCCGAGGAATCCCCAGTCTTTGGCGTCGTTCCCATAAGTTCTTGCGGCTAATGCCGAGTTTTTGCGCCAGTTCGGTTTCGCTCATTTGATCCTGATGTTCCAACACGAAGTGCTGAAAATAGTCTTCCAACGACAGGTCCTCCTCATCGACGGGGGCAACTGCCTCGCTAGGCGAGGAGCTGGTGGCAGGTGGCTGGGAGCGGTGGGTAACTGGACCAAGTCCCAAATCGTCAGGGTGAATCAGGTGGCCTTCGGCAAGAATTACGCCGCGCTCCAGCGCATTTTCCAGCTCGCGCACGTTACCGGGCCAGGGATAGTCGCGTAGGTCTTGGCGGGCCGCTCTGGAGAGCCGTAGCCCTGGGCGTTCGTGGCGTTTGCAGGCCTTTTCCAACAGGATATCGGCGATTTTGAGTACGTCGTCTTCGCGCTCGCGCAGCGGTGGCAGGGCAATCTGCATCACGTTCAATCGATAGTACAAATCAAGCCGAAACTCGCCACTTTTGGAAAGCGCGCGCAGATCACGGTGAGTGGCGGCAATCAAGCGTACGTTCACATGGCGGGTTTCCACGGAGCCAATTTTGCGGATCTCGCCCTCTTGTAGTACGCGTAGCAGCCTCGCTTGGGCATCCAGGGGCAGCTCGCCAATTTCATCGAGAAAGAGCGTACCGCCGTCGGCAGCTTCGACCAAGCCGGTGCGCGCCGCGCTGGCACCGGTAAAGGCGCCTTTTTCGTGACCAAACAACTCGGATTCGATCAGCGTTTCGGGGATCGCCGCGCAGTTGACGCAAATCAGCGGCGCTTTGGCACGCTTGCTCTGTTGGTGAATGGCGCGTGCGACTAGCTCTTTGCCGGTGCCAGACTCGCCTTGAATCAGCACGGTGACGTCTGCAGGGGCGGTTTTACGAATACGCGTATACACCTCTTGCATGGCAGTGCAGTCACCGATCATGGTTTGGCGGCCTCCGCCCTCATCGGTGACATCTGGCGGCGTACCCTGCTGCATCGACTGCTTGTGCAAAATTCGCTCGACGGTTTCCAGAAGCTCAGTGTGGTCGAAGGGCTTGGCGACATAGTCGACCGCGCCCTGCTTGAGGGCATCGACCGCCGAACGCATGCTGGCGTAGCTCGTCATGATCAAAACGGGAGCGGGGGCGGCGAGTTCGATGAGCGTTGTACCCGGCTCTCCAGGCAGGCGCAGGTCGCTGATGATGAGATCAAAGTCGCTGAGCGGCTGAGCGCGGGCCTCTTCGGCGCTGGCCGCTTCGCTGACGTGATAGTCATGGCGCTCCAGTAGGCGCTTTAGCGCGCTGCGAATAATCGCTTCATCTTCAACAATCAGTATCCTGGGCATGGGGCAAGTGATCATCCTGTTGGTAAAGCGGTAGCCAAAGCGTGATGGCCGTGCCGCGAGGCTTTCCGGGAGGGGGCGACGCCACCTCTATTTTGCCGTGGTGCTCATTGATGATTTGATACGCCAACGATAGCCCAAGTCCAGTACCTTCACCCGCCGGTTTAGTGGTGGTGAACGGTTCGAACAGGCGGTGTTTGACGCTGGGATCAATTCCATGGCCATCATCGACGACTCGCCACCAGGCGTGGCTGGCCTGGGTGCCTGCCTCTATGTGCACCGTTCCCTTGGGAGAGCAAGCATCTTTGGCATTGCTCAGTAAATTTACCATGACTTGCGTAAGGCGCTGAGCATCGCCGCGCACCACAATGTCATTTGGGCAGCGGTTGGTAAAGGTGACATCCTCCCCTGAGCGGGCTAAATGGATCAAGTGCAGGGCGTCGTCGCTGACCGCGGTGAGCGACACCCGGGCGGCGGGAAGCGGTCGCTCCGGTCGTCCGCCATGGGCAAAACCGACGAGGGAATTGACGATTTTAGTCACCCGCTGAGTGAGCTGCTGGATCTGGTCGGCGGTTTCCAAAAGCGCCGGGTCGTCGGTGTCGTAGCGCAGATTTTGCGCCAGCGATGAAATGCCGGTGATCGGGTTGCCAATCTCGTGGGCGACCCCGGCGGCAAGCTGGCCAATGGAGGCGAGTCGCGCGGCGTGCACCAGCTCCTCCTCCAGCCACTTCATCTCGGTGTGATCCTCCACCAGAATGACGCTGCCGCCGCGACTGTCGTGGCCGCTGAGCACCGCTTTGTGCAGCGTCAAAAAGTAGTCCTTACCGTGCAGCGTGACCGCCTGTTTGTACAGCGGCGTTTGGCTGGCAGTCAGCACGCTGCCCAGCAGCGTGGGCCAGGGCGGCGGCAGGCTGTCTCGCCGAGAGCCGATGACGCTATCGCCGCTGATACCCGAGAGCTGCGAGAGCGCTTGGTTCCACATCAGAAGCTCGTCGTCGTCGCCCAGCACGCACAGCCCCACCGGCAGGTAGGCCAGGGTCTGGCGGTGGTGGCGGCGAAGGCCATCCAGTTCGCGGGCAAGCCCGGTCAGTCGCGAACGGTAGGCTTCCAAGCGGCTTTCGACGAAATGGATGTCGTCGGTCACAGGGGCGTCATCGTGGCGGTAGGGCAGATAGCGGTCGACGATGTCCCGCGCCACCGAGGGGCCCATTAGGCCCGACAGGTTGGCCTGAATGCGGTCGCGTAAACGGCGCAGGGCATAGGGGCGTCGCTCTTGCGGGGTCAGGTTGAGCGCTTTCAACGCGCGGTCCACTTCTCGGCTCGCGGCTTCGTCGCCCAGCGCTTGGGCCAGGTGGGCGGGGAAATCTCCCGCGGTGGCGGCTTCCAGCGGCAGGCGTTTGGAGCGGATGACCGCATCCACCGAGCAGGCTTCCGCCGCCGAGCGCTCGCCCTCCGAAATGCGCGTAAATAGCGATACCACGATCAGCAGCACGATATTCACCGCCAGCGAGATCAGCGTGGCGTTGTACCAGGGGGGGGCATCGGCGGGCATCAACAAGCTGAACGGCAGCGCGGGGAGGGCGATATCGAACAGTAGCGGCAGCCACAGCCCCCACAGCCAGACGCCGATACCGCCCATGAGACCGGCAATCATGCCTTTGCGGTTGGCACCGGGCCAATAGAGCAGCGCCAGCAGGCCCGGTAAACACTGCGCCATGCCCACGAACGCGGCCAACCCTAGGTTCGTGAGCGAGTGATAGCGCCCGACGCTTTCGGCAAACAGCCAGCCACCGACAATGACGGCCCCGACCAGAGCCCTGCGTAGCCACAGCAGCCAGCCGTAGAGGTCACTACGCGCCTCTGGCGGACGGGCGACCAGTACGATGTGATTCAACACCATGCCAGAGAGCGCGAGCGCAATCATCATCATCGTGCCGCTGGCGGCCGCCAGGCCCCCTATGAACGCCAGCGCGCCGACCCACCAATGCTCGGTCATTAGGTACGCCGCATAGGCGGTCAGCGGCACGCTCTCGTTGGCCGACTGCGCGGCCCATAAAATGAGCGGCACCGGTAGCGCCATCAGTAGCAAAAAGAGCGGCAAGGTCCAGCTCGCCTGCAGCAAGGTGTGGCGAGAGAGGCTTTCGGCAAAGGTGATTTGAAACAGGTGCGGCATCATGAAGGCCGCCGCGAAAAACAGCAGTAGAAGCGTGCGCCACTGGGGGGCTTCGAGCTGAGGCGTAGCCGCTTGCAGCGCCGCACCGGGGCCTTCCAGCCAGCGCTGTAAATCCTGTGGTCCATCAAACACCCACCAGAGTGCAATGGCACCGAGCCCGAGCATGGCCAGCAGTTTGACCACCGATTCGAAGGCGATCACGCTGAGCAGCGTGTCGTGGCGGTGCCGATGGTGATGGCGCGCGCCAAACAGCACGGCGCAGCCTGCAATGACCCCACAAAACAGCAGCGCGACGGCGGCGCTATAGCGGCTGCCGGTGAGCAGCTGCACGGCATCGCTCAAGGTTTGCACCTGTATGCCCAGCAGCGGCAGTACGGCAAGCAGACTCAATAGCGTCACCAGCGTGCCTGCCCAGCGGGAGCGGTAGCGAAAGGCGAACAGATCTGCCAGCGAGGAGAGCTGGTAGGTGCGGGTGATGCGCTGAATCGGTACCAGCAGCACGGGGGCAAGCAAAAAGGCCCCCGCTGGCCCCAGGTAGTAAGCGAGGTAGCCGAATCCAGCATTCGCGGCTAATTCGATGCTGCCGTAGATGGCCCAGGCACTGGCGTATACGCCAAGCGCCAAGGTGTACACCATCGGGTGGCGAGTAATGCGCACCGGTACCCAGCCCCGCTCGACGGCCAAACCGCAGCCAAACAGCAGCCCGAGATAGCCAAGCCCCAGTAATACGACGCTTATTAACTCAGCGTTCATCCAGTTTCCTTTTCTGCTCGAGCCAGAGCGTCAGAGCTATCAACACGCCCCAGATGGCAAACGGGCGGTACCAGGCAACGCTCGGGTCAGCCCAGCCATCCATGAACAGCGGGGAAAGCAGATACCCGCCAAAGACGAGAAATAGCATGATGCGGTAGACGTACATCTTACGGCTCCGGTGGGGCAGAGCGGTGGGGCTGCGGTGCCAAATGTGCCACTGACCAGTGATCGATGGCCCATCGTAACTGGACCTCGGGGGGCTCCTCGACGAGCGCTGGCGGTGGCGCCTGATCGAGCAGCTGCAGCGCTTGAAACAGCTGGCGACGAATCCCGCGGCTCTCCTCGGCCAGGGCAGGGGCGAGGTTTTGCTTGGAGAGCTTTTGGCCGCCCGCCGTGACCACCAGCGGCAGATGCAGATAGCGCGGCGTAGGCACCTGTAGCGCTGCTTGTAACTGCTGCTGCCAAGGCGTGTTATCCAGCAAGTCGACTCCCCGTACGATGTCGGTGATGCCCTGATGGGCGTCGTCCACGACCACCGCGAGCTGATAGGCCCATAATTGATCTTTGCGCTTCAACACGACATCGCCCAGGTCGGCGGGGTCGAAGTGCTGCTCGCCGAACAGTCGGTCGTTCCAACCGACGGGGCGTTGGGCGAGGTCGCTTCGCAACCGCCAGGCGACTGGCTGGCTGGCATCGCACACGCCGTCTCGGCACCAGCCGGGGTAGATGTCGAAGGCCTGCCACTGCTTGCGTGAGCAGCTGCAGGGGTACGCCAACCCCCGATCGATGAGCTGCTCAAGCGCGTGTTGATAGGCGTCATGACGCTGGCGTTGCCACATGACGTCCTCATCCCATGTCAGGCCAAAAGCCTCCAGCTGGCGCAAAATGGTGCTGTCCGCGCCCTCGGGGCAGCGCGGCGGGTCGATGTCTTCGATACGTACCAGCCACTGGCCCCCCGCAGAGCGGGCATCCAAATAGCTGCCGAGCGCGGCCACCAGCGAGCCAAGATGCAGGGGCCCGGAGGGGGTAGGGGCGAAGCGTCCTCGGTAGTGAGCGGTGGCGGTCATGGCAATCCGTGCGTGAAAACGGTAGAGCAGTAAGTAGAGAACAAGATGACAAACAAAAACGGGCACCTCAAGGGTGCCCGCTGTCGACCATCTTAGCAGGATGGCAGGGTGCTCAACCGCCCAGCTGTTTCTCTTTTAGCTCGGCCAAGGTTTTGCAGTCGACGCACAGTGTGGCCGTGGGCCGTGCTTCCAGGCGGCGAATACCGATTTCCACGCCGCAGGCTTCGCAAAAACCGTAGTCGTCATCATCGATCTTTTCGATGGTTTCGTTGATTTTCTTCAGCAGCTTGCGCTCGCGGTCCCGGGTACGCAGTTCCAGGCTAAAGCCCTCTTCCTGCGTGGCGCGGTCAGCGGGGTCGGCATAGTTGTTAGCATCTTCCTGCAGGTGGCGTACGGTACGATCCACCTCTTCCATGAGGTCCTGTTTCCAGTCCAGAAGCAGCTGGCGGAAGTGCGCGAGCTGCTTCTCGTTCATATACTCTTCACCCGGTGCCGGCTCATACGGTGTGAAGGACTTGGACGCTTCCGGTTTCTTTTCCGCTACTGGCATGGGAGTGCCCCTTACGTATGTGACTGCTGATCGACCATGAGCGTGTGCCACGATCTCACGCCAAAGGGATGCTTGTTTAGCTGAAAATTGCGCGCGATGCAAGCATAATAGTGCGCTTTCGACCATGGTCCCACATCTTGTGCGACCTGCGTCATGGTTTAACTACTGCTAGGTGAAGGAGCCGTTATGGCCTGGAATTCGCGTGTCGATCACGTTGCGCCTTTTCGCGTAATGCACTTATTGGAAATGGCTCAGGCGCGTGAAGCGGCAGGCCATGACGTGATTCACCTGGAAGTGGGCGAACCTGATTTCGCAACGCCCGCCCCGATCGTCGCCGCCGGGCAGCAGGCGCTGGCCAGCGGCAGAACACGCTACACCCCCGCCGCCGGTTTAGCGTCGCTGCGCGAGGCCATTGCCGGGCACTACGCCGAGCACTTCAACGCCACGGTTGACCCCGCCCGTATTCTGGTCACCCCCGGTGCGTCTGGCGCACTGCTGCTGGCCAGCCAGCTGCTTGTCGAAAATGGTGATCGAGTGCTAATGGCTGACCCAAACTATCCGTGCAATCGCCACTTCATGGCGCTGGCAGGGGCCGAGGTCGACGCCGTGTCGGTAGGGCGTGATAGCGGCTGGCAGCTCACCGCACCGCTGATCGAGCAGCACTGGCAGGCCAACACGCGTATAGCCATGCTGGCAAGCCCCTCCAACCCGACCGGGCATACGCTGGATGCCCCGGCGCTCGCCAAGGTGATCGACACCGTGGCTGCCAAGGGTGGCGACGTCATCGTCGACGAGATCTACCAGGGGCTGAATTACGATGACGCGCCGCTGTCGGCCACGTCATTGTCAGATGACGCTTTTGTGGTGAACAGCTTCTCCAAGTACTTCGGCATGACCGGCTGGCGCTTGGGTTGGCTGGTGGCGCCAGAGCAGGCCGTCGAGCCGCTGACCCGGCTGGCGCAAAACGTCTTTCTCGCCGCACCGACGCCCTCCCAGCACGCGGCGCTGGCGGCGTTTACTCCCGAGTGCCGGGATATTCTGGAAACCCGTCGCGCTACTCTCAAACAGCGTCGCCAAGTACTACTGGATGGCTTGGCCGAGCTAGGGTTAGCGCCGGATCTGCCGCCTCAGGGGGCGTTCTATCTCTGGCTGGATATCTCCCGCTACAGCCGTGACAGCCAAGCCTTCTGCGAGCGCCTGCTCGTGGAGGAGAATGTCGCCATCACCCCGGGGATCGATTTTGCCGTACAGGGCGGCGAGCATCATGTGCGCATCGCCTTCACTAACGACGTGGCACGGCTGCAGGAGGCCGTAGTGCGCATTGCGCGCTTCGTGAGCCGCTTATGATGACCTATCCCGCACTGGTGTCCGGCACGCTGCTGCGGCGCTACAAGCGCTTTCTGGCCGATGTACGCCTGGACAGCGGGGAGGACGTGGTGGCCCACTGCCCGAATACGGGCTCGATGAAGGCGGTCAACGTACCCGGCTGCCGGGTATGGCTCTCGCCTAGCGACAACCCCAAACGCAAGCTGGCCTGGACCTGGGAGTGGATTGCACTGCCCCAGCCAGAGGGGGGAACGGCGCTGGCATCGGTGCATACGGGGCGCGCGAATGGCTTGGTCGAAGCAGCGATTAACGCAGGCGAGATAGCGCCGCTGGCGGACTATCGAACGTTAAAGCGTGAAGTGAAGGTCGGCGAAGCGCGGCTGGATATCCGCTTAGATGACCCTGTAAAAGGCGTCGTGTACGTTGAAGTGAAGCAAGTGACGTTAAAAGAGGCGGACGGCCACGGCTACTTTCCCGACTCCGTGAGCGTGCGCGGCACCAAGCATTTGGCCACGCTGGCGGCGCTTGCTCAGCGGGGCGAGCGGGCGGTGCTGCTGTTCTGCGTGGCGCATGAGGGGATTGTGGACGTGGCACCGGCGGCGCATATCGACCCCACCTACGCGGCGGCGCTCAGTGATGCGGTGCAAGCGGGGGTCGAAGTACTGGCGTATGGCGTGACGGTGACGTGGCAGCAAAGCGTACCGATAGCGGCCCGCCTGACGCGGGCACTACCGGTACGGGTTTAGCGCTCGATATAGAAACGCTGAATGAAGCTCACCGGCTCGGAATTTTCATTGCGGTCGTAGCGCACGTCGAGATGGAAGCGCATTGGCTCGTCGTGGCGCAGTGTAAACGTGGCAAGGTGGTAGGTGGCATCGCCATCGTGCACGGTGCGAAAACTGAGCGGTTCGCGGGTGTCGGTCAAGTCGCTCACATAGCCGCCCACGCTGGCATTCACCGGTCGCGTGGTGCCATCCGGCTGGCGCTCGCGCACGCTGACGTTGACCAGGCCGTGCCCGATACTGCGCTGGATGCTGTTCGCCTGCGCCACTTCTGGCGTTAGAAAGCGCGTTTCGATGGCGTTGTAATGGATCTCGTAGTCGCCCACTTGCACCATTTGCTCTGCCGATGCCTGGGTGGCGCTGAGCAGCGTGCCAAGTAGCACCATCAACAGTGGAAAGCGTCGCAGTGTCGCGATAGCCATAGCGTGTCTCCTCTCATGGGTGAGGTAAAGGCCGTCTTAGGCGCGTCGGCGTACCCGGAAAATGGCGATTTCACCAAACAGGTTAGGCCACCACTTCGAGGTCCAGTGCCCCTTGTGGTCGCCCACTCCTACGGCACGGTCGACGATCACCAACCCTTTCTCTTTACATAGGTGCTCGAAGTCGTTGAACGTCGAGAGGTGAATGTTAGGGGTGTCGTACCACGCGTGGGGCAGCGATTTCGATACCGGCATATAGCCGCGCAGCCCCAGGTGAATGCGGTGACGCCAGTAGGCGAAGTTGGGGAAGGTGATGATTCCCTCTTCGGCGACCCGCAGCATTTCATCGAGCATCTTATCCGGGCGGCGCAGCGCCTGCAGCGCCTGGGTCATGATCACCTGATCGTAGCTATTGTCGCAGAAGCTACCCAGGCCGTCGTCCAGGTTGTGCTCGATGACGTTGACGCCGCGCGCCACGCACTGGGTGATGCCGTCCGGGTCGATCTCCAACCCGTAACCCGTCACGCCTTTCTCTTTAGCCAACCGCTCTAGCAGGACGCCGTCGCCGCAGGCGAGGTCAAGGACGTGTGCGTCTTGGGGAACCCAGTCGTAAATCAGTTCGAGATCTGTGCGCATTAACGTGTTTCCTCCGCGTCGGCGGCATCGAGGTGCTGCTCTCGAGCGACGCGGCCCATGAAGGCACTGAACAGCGCTTGATAGCGCGGCTCGGGCAGTAAGAAGGCATCGTGCCCGTGGGGCGACTCGATATTGGCGTAGCTGACTGATTTACCCGCGCGGGTAAGGGCGTCCACTAGCTCTCGAGAGCGCGACGGCGGGAAGCGCCAATCGGTGGTAAAGCTGACGATCAAAAAAGGGCACTGCGCCGGTGCCAGGGCGCTGGCGAGATCGCCGTCGCAGCTGGCCGCCGGGTCGAAGTAGTCCAGCGCTTTGGTCATCAGCAGGTAGGTGTTGGCATCGAAGGCGGTCGAAAAAGTGTCGCCCTGGTAGCGCAAGTACGACTCCACCTGAAACTCGACGTCGAAGCCAAAGTTCAAGTCGTCGCTGCGCAGGTCACGGCCAAACTTGCTGCCCATGGCGTCTTCGGAAAGATAGGTGATATGACCTACCATGCGGGCCAGTTTCAGTCCTCGCTTGGGCACGGTGTCGTGCTCGGCGTACCAGCCGTCGAAGAATTCAGGGTCTGAGCGAATCGCCTGCCGGGCGACCTCGTTGAAGGCGATGTTTTGCGCCGACAGGCGGGGTGTGGCGGCGATGATGACGGCATTGGCAACGCGTTCGGGGTAAGTGATCGTCCACTGCAGCACCTGCATACCGCCCAAACTGCCCCCCACGGCCGCGGCCCAGCGCTCGATGCCCAAGTGGTCGGCGAGTCGTGCTTGGCTAGTGACCCAGTCACTCACCGTCACTACGGGGAAGTCGGGTCCCCACTGGCGGCCGGTATCCGGGTTATGGCTTACCGGGCCGGTACTGCCGTGGCAGCCGCCCAGGTTGTTCAGCGACACCACGAAAAAGCGGTTGGTGTCGATGGATTTGCCTGGACCGATATGGGCATCCCACCAGCCGGGTTTGCGGTCTTCGGCGGTGTGGTAGCCTGCCGCGTGGTGGTGCCCCGATAGCGCGTGGCAAATCAGCACCGCATTCGAGCGTTCGGCGTTCAGCGTGCCGTAGGTCTCATAGATCAGTTCGTACTCCGATAGCGTCTTGCCGCAGGTAAGCGGCAGCGGCGTATCGAATTTCACCACCTGGGGCGTTACGAGGCCAACGGAGTCCGCTGGCCGGTCGTCATAAGCAAGAGTGTCTGAATCAGGCATCGAAAGCACTAGTCCTGCAAAAATAGGTCACTGCCAAAAGTGAGCTCGGGGCGTTAGTCGAGTCGATAGGGCCGTTATAGCCCTACGAGGGCACCCGAGATGCCTGCTGCGCGAATCAGCGAACCCACGACGATGCCGTCCACCAGGTTGATGGCGATGAAGACCACGATCGGCGAGAGATCGATCATGCCCAGCGGCGGAATCACCTTTCTTACCGGTGCCATGATCGGCTCGACCAACTGCATCACCAGCAGCGCCCCTGGGTGGCTCGCGTTCGGCGCGACCCAGCTCAGAATGATCATCACGATCATGGCAAAAAAATAGATCTTCAAAATGGCGTTGGCCAGCGCGGCCACTCCAGCAATCAGTAGCCCTGCAATGGGCGGCATGCCCACGCCAATCACCATGAAGATGGCGACCATGCTGACGACTTTCAGCACGAAACCGGCCGCCAGAGTGGCAAGGTCAAAGCGACCGGCGACTGGCCCTAAAAAGCCTTGGAATAGCCCGACGACAGGCTGAGTGATTTTGACCACCGACTGGCTGAGCGGGTTGTAGTAATCCGCCCGCGATGCCTGCAGCAAAAAACGCAGCATCAACAGAAACAGATAAATATTGATCAGCGAGTTCACCAGCATTAACCCGGCGCTGCCTAATTGACTTCCCATTGCGGCTTCTCCTCGAAAATAGCGTTTGGCATCGTTCACGGCCTATTGGCGGCGTGCGACTCAGGCGTTACCGCTTAGCTCTTTGGACATGGCGTCGGCGCGCTCGGCGCAGGCGTTCATAGCGTCGGCGATGATCGTGCGCAGGTTCGCCTCTTCCATATGATGAATGGCACGCTCGGTGGTGCCGCCCGGTGACATGACGTTCTGTTTCAGCGTGGCCGGGTCTTTGTCACTGCGCTGGGCCATGGTGGAGGCGCCCAAGGCGGTTTGAATGGCCAAGCGGCGAGCGGTATCGGCAGGCAGACCGAGCTTCACGGCGGCCTCTTCCATGGCTTCGAACATCAAAAAGAAATAGGCCGGTGCGCTGCCGGACACGGCGGTCACGGCGTCCAGCAGGCGCTCTTCGTCGACCCATTCGACGATCCCAACGGCTTCCATCAGCTGCGTGGCCAGCGTGCGCTGGGCGTCACTGACCGCCGCGTTGGCGTAGAGGCCGCTGGCGCCGATGCCGACCAGCGACGGGGTGTTGGGCATGCAGCGCACCAGGGCGTTGCCGCCACCCAGCCACTGATCGATGGTGTCTGCATCCAGCCCCGCCGCAATGGACATCACCAGCGGCGCCTGTTGCTGGACGCTGTTACGCAGCGCTTCGCAAACGCCGCGCATGATCTGCGGTTTGACCGCCAGAACGACCACGTCCGCCCCGCTGACGGCGGCGCTATTGTCGGTGTGGGTATGAATGCCCAGGCGCGCTTTCAGCGGAGCCAGTTCGCTGTCGTTGGGGGCCGTGGCGGTGATATCGCTGGGTGAGACACCGCTTTCGATCAGGCCGCCGATAATGGCGCTGGCCATGTTGCCCGCGCCAATGAAGGTGATCTTGCTCGCCATGGGGGTATCCTTTTTCGCAAATGGCTGCGTCGTGCAGCGTGTGTAGTATGCCGTGTGTGGTTCGAGCCGCCGTTAGCCCCGGGCGCCAAAAATGGCGGTGCCTAAACGTACCAGCGTGGCGCCCTCTAAAACAGCCGCTTCCAAATCGTCACTCATGCCCATCGACAGCGTATCCAGCGGTGCATCGGGCAGTGCCGCTTTGAGCTCATCCAATAGCTGGCGCAGCGCTGCCAGCGGCTGGCGCTGTGCCTCTAGCGTCGCCGCTGGGGCGGGAATCGCCATCAGCCCGCGCAGGGCAAGGCCTGGCAGGGCAGCAATGTCTCGGGCCAAAGCCAAGGCATCTTCCGGCAGCACGCCGGACTTCGTGGCCTCGCGGCTAATGTTGACCTGCAGGCAGACGTTCAGCGGCGGTAGCGCTGCTGGGCGCTGTTCGCTCAAACGTTTGGCAATTTTCAAACGATCCACGCTGTGTACCCAGGCAAACTGCTCGGCCACGGCACGGGTCTTGTTCGATTGCAGCGGGCCAATGAAGTGCCACACGATGCCGTCAAGATCCTCGAGCGCCACCTGTTTATCCAGTGCCTCCTGCAGGTAGTTTTCACCAAACTCGCGCTGGCCGTGCTGCCACGCTTCGCGCAGCATGTCGGCGGGCTTGGTCTTGCTCACCGCTAACAGAGTAGCGCTGGTGGGCGAGCGCCCTGCCTCTTCAAGCGCTCGTCGCAGGCGTTCACGCGCAGAGGCCAGTGACTCGGGAAGCGCGTTGTCTGTCATACTCAAGCACCTTACCGCAGCTGGGAAAGAGAGATGGATATTACCGAACTGCTGGCATTCTCGGCAAAGCAGAATGCGTCCGACCTGCACCTTTCGGCGGGATTGCCGCCCATGATACGTGTTGATGGCGATATTCGTCGGCTTAATGTGCCCGCCATGGAGAACGACGACGTACGGCGGCTGATCTACGACATCATGAACGATCGGCAGCGTCGCGACTACGAAGAGCACCTAGAAGCGGACTTTTCCTTCGAAGTGCCGGGCGTGGCGCGCTTTAGGGTCAATGCCTTCAACCAGGCACGCGGGGCAGGGGCCGTCTTTCGTACCATTCCCAACAAGGTGCTTTCCATGGACGCCTTGGGCATGGGAGAGGTGTTTCAACGCCTGTCGATGCTGCCCAGGGGCTTGGTGCTAGTGACCGGGCCGACGGGGTCGGGCAAAAGCACGACCCTGGCGGCGATGATTGACTACATCAACGACCACCGCTTCGAGCATATCCTGACCATCGAAGACCCGGTGGAGTTTGTGCACACCAGCAAGCGCTGCCTGATCAACCAGCGGGAGGTTCATCGCGATACCCATAGCTTTTCGGGGGCGTTACGTAGCGCGCTGCGCGAAGATCCGGACGTGATTTTGGTCGGCGAGCTTCGTGATCTCGAAACGATCCGCCTGGCGCTGACCGCGGCTGAAACGGGACACTTGGTATTTGGGACGCTGCACACCACCTCTGCGGCGAAAACCATTGACAGGATCATCGATGTGTTTCCCGGCGATGAGAAATCCATGGTGCGCTCGATGCTCTCTGAATCGCTCCAGGCGGTCGTTTCGCAAACGTTGCTGAAACGCCAGGGTGGCGGACGCGTGGCAGCCCACGAGATCCTGATCGCCACGTCGGCGGTTCGTAATCTGATCCGTGAAGATAAAGTGGCACAGATCTACTCGGCCATTCAGACTGGCGGCGCCCTGGGGATGCAGACACTCAATGCGTCGCTCGCCAAGTTGGTCAAGGAGGGCGTGGTGAGTATGGACGACGCCCAGGCACGCGCAAAAGGCACGCTGACGTTAAAAGACGAGTAACCGCAGCGGGAGGGTAGTGCGATGGGTGAGCTACCCAGCGGTGCACCGATAAATGTGTAGGCGCCGCTAGGGAGCGTAAATGCCGCCGAGCACCCTTGGGCCGCTAGCGCCAGTCACGGAAGGCAAATTGCCGGGTAACCCGTGAAGCCGCTGATGGGCGAGCCAGGCAAAGGCTCCTGCTTCGATCCAATCTTCCGGCCAGCCCAGCGTGGCGGGGGAGAGCAGCGTCACCTTGGGTAGATGCGCTGCTAACCTTTCCATCAAATAGGCATTATGAGCACCGCCGCCACCCACCAGCAGCGTGGCGCTGGACTGGCTTAGCGGCAGTTGGGCCACCCCTTGCGCAACGCTCACCGCCGTCAGTTCGGCCAGCGTTGCCTGGACGTCGCTTGGAGCTTCGTTGCCGGTGAGGTGGTCGTTCAACCACGCTAAGTGAAATAGCTCGCGTCCAGTACTGCGTGGCGGCGGCTGGTGAAAAAAGGGTTCTTTAAGCAGGCGGGCGAGCAGCGATTGGTCGACCTGGCCGCTGGTCGCCCACGTGCCGTTCTCATCGAATCGTCCAGTGTGATGCTTGGCAAACCAGGCATCGAGCAGCACGTTCGCCGGCCCAGTATCGAAGCCCACCACGGCACGCTCTTGATCCTGGGGGAGCCAGGTGAGATTGGCAAAGCCGCCCAGGTTGAGCACGAGCTTTTCGCCTGGCCGCTGCCCAAATAGCGCTTGGTGGAAAGCGGGGGCTAAAGGCGCTGCTTGTCCACCAGCGGCGAGATCCCGTCGGCGAAAGTCGGCGACGACCGTGCACCCCGTCAATTCGGCTAGCAGGCTTGGGTTATCCAGCTGCAGCGTATAGGCCGGGCCGCCCTGATGGCCTTGGGGCGCGTGCTCTATCGTCTGACCGTGGCTGCCAATTGCCGTAATCTGAGCCGCTGCGAGCCCTTGGTTCGTTAATAGTGCCGTGACGGCCTGGGCCTGGAGGCGGCAAAAAGCATCCTCGGCGGCGGCCAGCTCGGCAAAGCTCGCGGAGGGTGTGTGGCATAGGTGCAAGAGCTGCGTATGCAGTCTATCGGGCATGGCAACGGCGGCCGTGGCTATGAGTATGGGCGGCGTGCCGGGAGTGAGTGACACCAAGGCGGCATCGATGCCGTCCAAGCTGGTGCCTGACATGAGCCCGATATAGTAGGCCGTCGATGTGGCGGTAGAGGTTTTCATCATGCGTGTCGTCCAAAACGGGAGGAAGGCTCAACCAAGGCGGTGGAGCGTGATAACATCGCCCACTATCGATCATTTAAACGCCTTTAACGGCACATAGTACATGGAGAGAGGCAATGAGTGAGGTGGATCAGGCGTTAGCGCTGCTGTCGCGGGGGACGCATGAAATCCTGGTAGAAGACGAGCTGCGCAAAAAGCTCGCGTCTGGTCGTAAACTGCGTATCAAGGCAGGGTTCGATCCGACGGCACCTGATCTGCACCTGGGGCACAGCGTACTGCTGACCAAAATGCGCCAGTTCCAAGAGCTTGGCCACACCGTCATCTTTTTGATTGGTGACTTCACTGGTCGCATTGGCGATCCGACCGGTAAAAACGTCACTCGTAAGCCATTGACGGAAGCGGATGTCAAAGCGAACGCGGAAACCTACAAAGAGCAGGTGTTCAAAATCCTCGATCCGGAAAAGACCGAGGTGCGCTTCAACGCGGAATGGTTTGGCGAGTTAACGGCTGCCAAAATGATTGAGTTGGCAGCACAAAGCACCGTGGCTCGCATGCTGGAGCGTGATGACTTCGAGAAGCGCTACAAAGCGAATCAGCCGATTGCGATTCATGAGTTTCTTTACCCGCTGGTGCAGGGCTATGACTCGGTCGCACTGGAGGCCGACGTGGAGTTGGGCGGTACCGACCAGAAATTCAATCTGCTCATGGGGCGAGAGATTCAGAAGCACTTCGGGCAAGAGCCCCAGGTGGTCATTACCATGCCGCTGCTGGAAGGTTTGGACGGCGTGCAGAAAATGTCAAAGTCGCTTGGCAACTACGTCGGCGTGGATGAAGCACCGGGCTCCATGTTCAATAAACTGGTCTCCATGCCCGACAGCTTGATGTGGCGTTACTTCGAACTGCTCTCGCTCAAATCGAACGAAGAGCTCGACGCGCTAAAGCAAAGTGTCGAGCAGGGCGCCAACCCGCGCGATGTGAAAATGGAACTGGCCCGCGAGCTGATCGCCCGCTATCACGGCGACGAGGCAGCGGCCAATGCGCACAAGTCGGCGGGTAACCAGCTGGCCGATGGTGAGCTGCCGGAAGATCTGCCGGAAGTGAAGGTAGACTTCGAAGACAGCGAGCAAGCGCCCATCGCCGCTGTTCTGAATCGCTCCGGCCTGACAAAGAACAGTGCCCAGGCCAAGGACATGCTGAAAAATGGCAGCGTCAAGGTCGATGGCGAGGTCGTTGCTCAGGACACCATGCTGGCCACCGGTAAGGTGTACGTCATCCAGGCAGGCAAGAAGCGTTACGCCCGTGTGACGCTGATGTGAACGTTTTGAAAACTTTTTCACATTAGCCCTTGCCAACCCGGCATCGAATCCGTAAAGTACGCATCCGCTGCCGGGGACGCCCAGCGTTACCAGCGGTGATGAGGTTGAAAAACCTCTTGTTTGTCAGAAAGTTAGAGTTCTGTGGTAGGTTGGTCATATCGCTCGCTTCGCCCGCTGAAAACAGCGGTTGACAAACACCACGGAATGCGTAGAATACGCCTTCCTCGCTGAGGCAACACGGGTCAGGTCATCGAGCCCGCCGCAGCGACATTAAGAAAGTTGCT